>OGPQ01000074.1_pt1 | contig 82282 bp, 84 predicted proteins | sample 1552971 | NCBI WGS metagenome assembly OGPQ01 (sample SAMEA2580232, study PRJEB22360) | human gut metagenome | biome: human gut; feature: human-associated habitat; material: faeces | place: Denmark | collected 2008/2010 | reverse complement strand
GGATCTCGCCCCGCAGGTCCGTATTCTCTGCAAAGGGGATGCCATCCTCACCCTCATCCAGTGTAGTCCTGGATTCCAGCCCTACCTCCGGGTCCTCCATGGCGAAGTGGGCGGTGGCCAGCATCATCCGGATGGGCCAGCTCCACCGCTCCTCCCGACAGTCCGCCTTTGTCAGCTTCCAGTCTCGGGGCAGATTGATGAGCAGCTCCGCCCGTTCCAGTTTTTCCTCCCAACGCTCCTCCGGGAAACCCATCCTATGCCGGCTCAGGCCGACAGTGACCAGAGTGTAGTAGTCATGCTCCGGCCGGGGCGGGATGATGGCGATCTCCAGCGGGTGATCTGGGTCGCTGTCGTCCGTGAGGAGCTGGGTATAGACACCGAACTGCTGGTCGATATGTACTTTCACATGGCCGAGGATGTCATCATCGGCAGGGGGAATGGTCTCCTGCCGGATGATCTTCTCCCGCTCGTTCCAATCCAGTTCCAAGGAATTTTCCTCCTCCAGATACTCCTCGCAGTCTCGCACCAGCTTTTGGGCGTCTATGTCATCCGGGGCCAAGGACAGCCAGCGTTTTGCGTATTCATAAGCGGTGGCTGTGGAGCCGTATGCCATCAGGCAGGAGTAGCCCATCCGAGCATTCCAGTAGGGATCGTTCTCACCCTGGGTGCGGACGGACTCCAGCAGATCAATGGCGTGCCGGAGAAGATCTCCATCCACTTCAGCGTTCTCGCCAAGAGCACCGCGGTCACTCAGCACCGCCAGATTGCTGTAGGCTCGGCCCAATTTTAGCGTCAGCAGATAATCCCGCTCCCGTTCTGGGATGGCTTCGATAGCCTCAATGCATCGGGCAAACTCGTCCGCATCATTCCACTTCTCAATCTGCTCCAGCAGCTCTGCTCTTTCTGCCTGATTCATCGTTTCACCGCCTTTTCTGTTTCATCCTTTGCCTTTTTTGAAGTGTCCGCTGCCTCGCCAGGTGTTGACTACGCAGGTGAATATCTGACCGCAGTGCTTGCACCTAATCATGTGAGCCATAATTTCGTCTGCCCATCCATCCTCAGTCTTTACCTTCTCCAGCGGACAGGTGGATTCCTCTGCAATCAGTTCAAATTCGCCTTGTCCTACCAACTGCTGGATATAGGCAATACAGGCCAGGTAGTCCTTTGGGGCATCAAATTTTCTCCATATTTGAATGTTTCGGCAGTGCTCGCACATAATGGATGCCTCCTCCTGTAAACGGTTGTTGTCAGCCCTGTATATCAGCGTCAACGGGGCCTTTTTTCAGCGTTCCATCCACAGTGATCACATGGCCCCAGAACATATCGTCGTCCTCGTACCAGGCGGTAAAACGGCCGCCGGGAGATACTGTAAACTCGGTGAGCAGGATGCGCCGGGCGAACTCATCTTCGGTGATGGGGTCTTTCTCCGCTTCCCGGTCGGTCTGGTCATTGTCCGCCAGCCACTCGTTGGCCTGAGCGGTGAGCTTCTGGGCAGCCATCGCCCGCAGGGACTTGTCCCACACCTCCTGATCTGCCACCAGTTTCTTCATCACATTGGTGACACGGGTCCAGGACGCTTTCTTTTCAATCTCCACATCCAACGAGATCCGGACTTCTTTTCCCATCCACTTACAGGTCCCCTCGAATATGCTCATCTCACGATCCAGCGTGAGGGTTCCCAGCACTTCGTCCTCCAGAAGAATGGGCTTTGTGTATTCCGCCCAAATCTCCTCCAGTGCCGGACAGGGTACGCCTTCCTCCAGTACCTCAGTGACATACCACTGAGGTTCGTAGAGGGCATCACCTTTCCAGCCGCGGGCTTTGATCCGGTAGATCTGGCCCTTGGTAAACCGCTTGGAATAGTCGCCGGCATCCCGTTCCTTGTCCGTCAGCGGCCAGCTCAGGTAGCATCGACCGGAGATCACCTGTCCGGTCTGGGCATCCGCCATGGCGAGGGCATGGGTATGCGCCGCCCAGTAGGTATCCAGAAAGGTTTTGTCTGCGCTGACACCGTCCTGGATCAGTACCAGTTTTTCCTCATCTTCCGGGGCGTACAGGGCAATAAAGTCCTTGACCGTTCTCTTTTTCATGGCGTTCTCCTTACGCAAATACCTGCTGGTATTTCTCTTTCAGTTCCTTGGGCGCCGTCTTGATGACCTTGCTGCCGCCGTTTTCAGAGGCTGTGCCCCAGATGGCCCAGAGCACATCACGCCACAGGTAGGCCAGCGCCCTTTTGTCATTGCCGGATTCTTCCGGCAGGTAATATTCCAGATGCCCTTTGATCTCCATCAGAGCATCCAGGCTCTCCTCATTGGCGATCAGGGTGCGGAACTCCTTTGCGGGCTTCAGATTCTGCATGGACTGGACACCGTGGACCAACACCGGCAGGGACTGAGCAGTAAACCCGTACTTCTTAAAAAAGGTGTGAATAAACTTTTCTTGCAAAGAGGAGTGCTCGTCATCACAGCGATCCAGGTAATCGCACACCAGCCGCCACCACTTCGGCCCTTCCAGTCCCAGGGCAAACACGGCAAAGGTGCCAGGCATGGCGCAGGACTCATCAGAGAGGTTGTTGTACCACTCGTCCTCCTGCATGGCCAGCCGAGCATAATTCTCCATCCGGACATGGAGACGGGGATACCGCACCGCACAGGCAAAAAGCTGATGGACACCCTTCTTGGGCAGGCCGGGGATGGGCAGGTAGATCTTCTCCGGTCCGCGAAACTCGATGGAGTAGCTGCGGGGGAACTCCGGCTGCTCCAAAATCTCAATCAGATAGCTGAGAGCCTCCTCACAGGCCCCCTCGCCGCAGTCCCTGGCGGTAATGCGGATGGTGGCGAAAGCGTCGTTGGCCGAGGCGGTGAAATGCTCCGTCTTACGCCGCTGGATGTCCTTTGGCAATTTGCCGCTGCCAGCTGTTTTCAGCTGCTTCACCATGTCGGGACGGAGCTGGGAAACCAGGCCGAGGATGTGTTCGGTTTTAAGATACTCAAAGCTCTGTCCATACACCGTGCAGCAGACCGCCACATAGCAGGCAAAGCGCAGCAGCTCTTCATCCGCATCCTCGGGGCGCAATTCCGGCAGTACCGTGCAGGGCGGAAAGACGGTAAAGCCATCATCCCGCTCTCCCACAAGGAAGTAGCGTTCCTGTACCTGCTTTTCTATGTACTTCTCCAATGTATAGTGGATCTCCTGCCAGCCCACCAGCCGCCGCATGGCGTCGCAGAGAGAGACAGCATCCTCACAGGGAAATCCTTTCAACGGCAGCTCGGTCAGATACCGCTCCAGCAGCTGATCAGGGAGAAATGGCGTCCCGTTGTGGTTTCGCACCACGGTCGGGTAGGCGGAGTGATTTTCACGGGCGGTGCCGTTCAGCACATCCTGAATGCAGAGATCCGCCTCCGCCAGTACTTCTGGTGAAGTGTCCGGTTTATGTATCAGATAATAACGGTCATTTACACCATCGCGCTTTGGTAAGCTCATGCTTGATCACCTCTGTTTAGACAATAAAAAATCCCCGCGACACCCTGTCACTTGGACAGGCTGACGCAGGGCATGAAAAGGCCGCAAGGGAGACGCCACATCCACCAGCGGATGTGGTTTCTTCTTCAGCCAAAATCAATTTTTCATATTTGAACAGAACAGCCGTGGACTGTCCCAGTTTTTCTTCCATAGCAAGACCTCGGGTTACAAATTTCTAAATGGGTATACTTTACTATTTTATTATATCACATCATCTGTTTTCTTTGGAAGAGAGATTTGCTCCTCAGCCAAATTTGTGATGTGGATTTTTCCCTTTCTCTTTCCTGTCCCGGCATACTCCAGCAGTTCTCTGGCATTGCTGGCCGGATGCCGCACATAGGCGATGAGAAAATCGCTGCGCTCCACCATATATCGGTTTGCGCGGACGATGGCAAGCCGTTTGGGGACCGTTTCCAGATCCGGCGGATAGAACAGAGCGTCGAACGCCTCTGGCAGATCCACCTTTCTGTTGACTGGGTAATATGGGGTCATCAGCATCAGCGTAATATCCGGGTGCGCTCGCTTGGCCTGCGACAGTGCCCAGATCACCAGACGGTCGAAGTTGCCATACCGCCCCACCACAAATTCAGATACGCCATATTCCGTGATATGGCGCTCTATGGTTTCAAGCAGGGTTGGGTACACCCGATCTGGTGTCTCCCTATGCCCTATAAAGAAGCAGCTTCCCATCTGACAGCCCTCATACACAGTCGCAGTCATATTTTATTGATTGTGATTCATAATAGAACTATAAAGCCAACGCCCATTTTAATAATTATATCACTAATTATTCGTTGTGTGAAGCGAAAGTTGATGATTTAAGTGCGAACCCGCGACGCTCCCTTATATTAAAATAATAAGTAGAGATTGGAGGGAGAGGATCATGGACGATAACCGCCGCTATGAAGCGTTTGTGCGGAACCGCATCACAGAGCTGCGGGAACAGAAGGGCGTTTCTGAGCATCGGATGAGCCTGGAGCTTGGAAAGAGCGGCTCCTACATCAGAAGCATCACCAATGGAATTTCTATGCCCTCTCTCCGGGAGCTGTTCAACATCATGGAATACTTTGATTTGACGCCAACTCTTTTCTTTGCTCCTATGGACGATCCGGATTCCCTGCGTGGGATCATAGGCAAGAAGCTGCTTGCCCTGCCGGATGAAGACTTGGAGAAAGTAGCTGTTTTTCTGGACTGGATCAGAAAATAACCGCTCCTACTGGCGTTTGACATGAAAAATATGCCGCTCAGTCAGTTCCTGATAGTTTCTGACATGGGCGGTTTCTTTTTTGCGCTCTTGGGGGAAAGAACTTCCGGCTATTGAAATTTCAAGCTCTTTCCACTAAAATGGATTTCATCGTCTGTTATCAACCGTTCCGATTACAAAGCGAGGTAGGAAAAAATGAACCAAAAAGAAATCAATGAGCTGCGGCGCCGTTTTCGCCCGGAAAAAAGCGCCATCAGCCGTGTTTATGGATGCTATGTCAACAGCAGTAAAGAGATCGTTTCCGATCTGGACGAATCCCTGGGCATGATGCCGCAGGAGGAGTCCGAGAAGTATTTGAGCCTTTTGAAGAAGGGACTGTCCGGTTCCCTGGGGAAAAACCTCATTGATATCGTATTCTCCACTCAGCAGGTAGTGGACAGTGAGGAACACCGCCTGCTCACCACACTGCGGGATTCCCAGCTTAAGGACAACGAGGCCCGCCAGACCTTTTACCACAAGGTAATTGACAGTCTGGACATGGGGGACAGCAGTTACCTGTTGCTCCTGACCTGTGACAGCTACGATGTTCCCCATCGGGGCAAGGATGATTCCCTGCAAGCGGATGCCTCGGATGAGGTGTTCACCTACATCGTCTGTGTTGTGTGCCCCATCAAGGAGGGCAAGGTAGAGTTGGGATATTTTCCCGGTGACAATGAATTCCACTGTGCTGCCGGGCAAACCGTCGCTCCTCCTGAGCTGGGTTTTCTCTTCCCGGCATTCGATGACCGGGCAGCAAATATCTATAACGCTCTCTTTTACAGCAGGAAGGCCAATGAAATTCACCAGGAGTTCATTGACGCGATCTTCCATGTGGAAGCGCCGATGTCTGCCGTTGAGCAGAAGGAAGCATTCCAGTCAGCTCTGAGCGATGCGTTTGACTGCAGTCTGGAAGTGATGCAGACTGTTCATGAACAGCTGCGTGAGAAAATCAAGGAGCACAGGGAGAGCAGGAGTTCGGAACCTCTGGAGATGAGTGCCTCAGAAATAGGGCAAATCCTTCAAAGCTGCGGGATTGCGGATGAACAGGTGGCAGCATTCCAGGAAAACTGCGGCGAGCAGTTTGGTTCGGGGGTTGTCCTGAATCCGGCAAACCTGATCGACAGCAGCCGCTTTGAGATCAAGACACCTGAGATCACCATTTCTGCTGATCCAGAGTATAGTTACCTGGTGGAAACTCAAATTATCAACGGGCGCAAGTACCTCCTAATCCCTACTGAAGATGGCGTGGAGGTCAACGGTTTTGCTGTCAGCATTACAGCTGCACAGAAAGACGATTAAATTTCAAAAGCCGGACACAACGCAAGGCGGTATAACCTTTAAGGCCAGATATTGTTTGTTATTTTCTGTCTTAAATAAAATCCTTAGAGTGGGCGCTTCTGGTTGGTTCATTATGAACCGGGACTCGGTTCACATGATATGTAGACCCTCCCCTTGGCGGGAGGGTCTGCTTTTTACAGGCTATCTCACCAGACGGTTTCTTGCTTCCAGTGCTGATGCGCAGTCATGGCCTGTCAAATACTGTGCCGCATCCAGCCATTCCTGTTCGCTGCATGCACCTAAAGGGATCGCGGCAGTGAGCCTGTGCAGCCGTTCACTTTGCTGGAACAGCCGAAGATCAGAAAGAATTCCGCATCCCATTTGATAAGCCAAATAATCCAGTAGATCGATCTCAACCAGCATTGGACACCTCCGTCATACCACATGATACAGATTGGAAGTAAGACTCCCATTCTCCCGCCAGCGTGGGTCCTTTTGCAGCAGACCAGCCCTGCAGAGATCATCCAGTGCCCGCTTGACCGTAGAGCGGGAAAGCCCCAACTCCAGAGCAATGGTTCTGATGGCCGGCCAGCAGCGTCCCTCGCTGTCTGCCCGATCCTTGAGGTACATATAGACGCTCTTGGCTCTGTGGCTTAGATTGGAATTGTAGATATTTCTAAAGCTGTTCATTCTGTTTCCCTCCGTCAAGGCCGAAATACCGTTTTGCGGGAATCCGGTGCGGCCTGAATTCCCTGAGCCATACCGCCAGCGGATGTGCCGCCTCCCTGCGGCTGCTCACTATCCATTACAATCGTCCCATAGTGGCGGCGGATGATGGACTCCTCCAACTCCTGTTTGTCAGCATAGGCAACGAACCGCTGGGCCTTCTCCGGTACTTCATAGGGCATGCCGAACCGGATGCCCCAGTCAAGGAACAGCCGCAGTTTGACCTTCATTGGGTGGACGCCGGTCTTGGCCACAATAAAGCTGCCCTTGGGCATGGACTTAAGTTCATCCGGGGTCATGAGGGGACGCTCCATCATCTGGAGGGACTGGCTGGGGGCGGTTTTTGCTCCGGAGAGAGGACGAGTTGGCTGGGATCGTTTTTTCCGCGGGAGATACTGCCGCTCATTACCGTCCGGCTGCCCAAAGATTTGGACAGTTCCACCGCGGTCTGACTGGCCGGGGCGAAGCCGCCGTAAAGGTTGACCTGGCAGTTGTCCACGATGATCTCAGAGCCCTCTTTTCCATAGTTTTTCTGCAGCTGTCCCGTAATGCTCTGGACGATAGGCACCAGCATGAGTCCTCTGGACCGGGAGGCGGAAAACATCAGTTCCAGCGACTGAATGGGCGGGCAGGTGCCCAACTCGTCCGCGAAGAAGACCACCCGGTTCTTGAGCCGGCCGCCGTTCTCGTCGGCCACAGTGAGGATCTCCCGATACAGGTTTTGGAGGATCAGGCTGACCATAAAATACTTGGTCTGGTCCTCCTCGGGCAGTACGATAAAGATGGCGGATTTCTCATTGCAAAACTTCTCCGCGTCAATGGCGGTGTCAAAGCAGAGGATCTGCTCCATCTCCGAGTCGAGGAAGGCGTTTAGGCGGGACAGTACCGTTGAGATTACGGAGGCCATGGCCTGCTCCGCCGTGTTGAGGGCGGACCCGGCAAACCAGCGGGCCTTATGATTAGGCGGGAGCTTTTCCAGCAGGAGCTGGAACTGATTCTTTCCCTTCACCCGGCTGGGGGCCAGCAGTTCCTGCACCAACTTGAACACCGACACGATGTGGCGCTTTTCAATGGGATTGCCGTCCGCGTCCTCGGTGGGCAGGTACTCGGCCACCAGCAGGAACATGGCAGTCAGAAGGCCCTCGGCGGAATCGTAGAAAAAAGCATTCTGCCCATACTGGGCGCTGTCGCCGCCGCTGGTGTTGATGAGGGTCTTGGCGAGGATCTTGGAGTATTTCTCTGCCTTGGCCTTTGCCGCCAGGTTTTTGGGGTCGGCTTTATAGATATCCATGTACTTGTTGATCAGATGAAGCAGGTTGTTGCCGTCCGAGCGGGTGGGATTACGCAGATCCAACACGGCGATTTGGTATCCGTAGCAGTCCTTGGCAATACCGGCATAATTGCGGAACAGGTCGCCCTTGGTATCCGTGCAGAGGAAGGACATCCCGCTGGCGAGGGCATATTCGATGTTGGGGTACAAAAAGAACGCGGTCTTTCCGGCGCCGCTGGCGGCGGTGACCATGGCGTGGATGTCATCGGTGTCCACCAGAGCTGTAACATGGTCTTTGGGCCCTTCGCAGCCAAGGACAAGGCCCTGCTTTTCCGGCAGATGCTCTCCCTTGCGCCACAGCTCTGGTTCAAAAGGGACATGGGCATAGGTCTGCCGAATCTCCTGTTTGGTAGCCCAGCGTGCGGTTCCGTGCTGGCCGTCGCCCACAGTCTTGGATTTGATTCCGTCAAGGGTATAGTAATGGGAGAGAAACGCGAGGCCGCCGATCACGAGAAACATGATGGCGCCTACCACGATAAGTGTTATAACTTGCGTTGGCACATGATCCTCCTTTTGATATCTACGCCTTAATATCAGAAGGGGATGTTCAGTTTTCGCTTTGTCTGCTATAATAAATTGGTATGAGGTGATTGCTTTGATTTGCGCATGTGACCATTGCTACTATCTGTTTGAGGCGCCGGAACTGCCGGAGCAATGCCCGGACTGTGGAAAGCAGGCAACCCGGCCAGCCAATAAGCAGGAGCGGGCAGAATATCTCAGCAGACAAACAAGCAGCCAGGAAGATGCGGAGGAGTGGGACTGAGCCATTCCTCCGCTTTGCTGTTTCAGGCTTAGGCCATCACTGGCTCAGTTTCCCTCTGGGTCTTTTCCTCTTTCTGCCGCCGTTTGATCTCGTCGGCCTCGTACTTGACCGGCACCTTGGCACAGGAGATGGCCAGCTCCAGCCATGCGCTGGCCACCTCTTTTTTCTCTGCCTGGGTACGGATACCCTGGCGATTGTTCTTGGCCAATACGCTTTGGAATTGCATGGCGATCTCATCCGCCCGGTTCTTGAGGATACTCCGGTTCTGGTGAGGCAGGATGTGGCTTTCTAAAAACCGGACTCCCTGCTCAACGGTCAGCGCGGTACCCATCTGTTTGCACTCCCGCAGCACCACCGAGAGGGACAGCGCCGCCATGGTTTCCATGTGCTCCATCGCCTGGTCAAAGCGTCCCCAATGAAGGTCGTTCCGGTACTGCAGGAGCAGGCCGGGGATTTGATAAGCCGCCCGGTCCGGCTGAACTTCCTTGCACCTGGTCCCGATTCGCTGGCAGACGAGGTCTGCCGCCACAAACTGCGGATGCTCCTCGGCGGGCTGTGCCTCCAGTCCATGCCGTGCTTTCAGATCCTCGTCCCAGTCTTTGTATTCGGATTGCAGCGGGGCAATTTGAGAATAGCCATGCTCCCGCAGAACATCCGAGAGCCGGCCGACGGCCTCAATTCCGGCAGCGTCGTGGTCCAGGCAGAGGATGGTTTTCCGCAGATTTGGATTTTTCTCCAGCATCCACAGCATGGCATGTTCCGCCGTACCACAGAGAGCCACATAGCTGTGCTGCTGCCAGCCGTCCGGGTACAGGGTGAGAAAGGCAAGCAGATCGATGGGGGCCTCGAATACATAGAGACGGTCGCTGGTACCGACCCAGTGGAAACTGCACCGGGGATCACTGCCCTCTATGTTGCCCCGGTAGCTTTTGCCTTGGGTATAGAGCCCCCGCTTGTGGGCATGACGGGCAACGCCGCGTTCATCGAATCCGACGAACACGGCGTTGTGATACACCTTTGTCTGATCTATGGACAATTCCCGGCTCTCATAGATCAGTCCCTTCTGTGCGAAAGCGCTTAGTACCTCCCGGCTGATGTGCCTCTGCTGGAGCAGATAAGCATATACCCGCCGCATGGCCTGGTTTGAGGGAGGCAGGGCAAATTCCTTTGGCGGCTCTTTTTCTTTTTTCTCCGCCGGTATATACACCTCCCCCTGTTCACCATTGAGCAGACGGGTCACTGCTTCAGGGTAAGTCAGGCCGTAGAAATTTTGGACAAAGGAGATTGCATGGCCACCCCTTTCTGCAGCATGATCATACCACTCATTCCCATGCACAGTAATACTGTGATCTGAGGTGAGGCGTTTGTCCTGGCCGGAGGAGATGAGTTTCTCTCCCTGCCGGCGCAGGAACTCCACCAGGTCAACGGAGTTGGCACGGAGTTTTTGGTCCTCTGTGAAGTGGATATATGGCACGCTACATCCCTCCTTATCAAAAAAGAGACCGCAGTATGCGGCCTCTCAAATCTGTGTTAATTCATTCGGTTGGTTGGCATCTTTCGGAGCTCTTGGACTTGATCCCAACGCCCATAGACCACAGCGATAGTGTGACTGGAAAGGTGCCTGAAAGGGTAACTGAAAAAGAGAAAAAGATTTCAGAACTTCTTGTTGAAGCTCCAGAGGCTATTAATGGGAGTCCGCAGGTTCATACCTCATATGCCTCTCACTGATTCCTTCCCTTGAGTTTCCGGTGGAACAGAACAGGTCTGCACGGGATTGGCTTTTGCCTTTTCAGCCCTTGAATGCCTTTTGGCTGCGCCAATAAAATCTGCTGTTTAAACTGCACTTTCTGTTTCAAAAGATTACCTCCCTTATAGCTGCATTTCCGGCTCATGGTCATCCGCCTTGTGGCCCTGAGCGATCTTCTTCGCCTTGATTTTTCGTAGGAGCTTCCGATCCACCGCGACCCGAACGCCACCGGAGGGCGGTGGTTGGTTTTGCTCCTGGAAAATGTTGGCCAGATGGTGGAACAGCGAAATGACGGCCGCCACAGGAGGCTGGCCCAAGCGGTCATCCATGTGTTTCAGGAAATATTGAGCATATTCATTGCCCTGATCCGCTGCCAGCTGGAACCACTTGATCGCACTGGATCTATCTTTTGGGACCTCCTTCCCAAGCAGATAGAGCTTGCCGAGGGCATACTGGGCGTATTGATTGCCCTGTTCCGCTGCGGCGGTGAGCCAGCGGATGGCGGCTTTCACATCCTTTGGCGCATCTTCCCCCTGGAGCAGCAGCTTGCCCAGCCGGTACTGCGCAAACTGATTACCCCGGCCTGCTGACCGCTTCAGCAGACTTAGTGCTTTTACGCTGTCTTTGGGTGCATCTTCTCCTGTGAGATAGACCAGAGCCAGGGCGTATTCCGCATACCCGTTCTCCTGTTTGGCCGCGGCAGTAAGCCAGCGGATGGCGGTTATTACATCCTTTGGGATACCGTCGTCTCCCTTCAGCAGCAGTTTTCCCAGGCGGTACTGGGCAAACTGGTTCCCAAGTTCCGCAGCGTATGTGAGCCATTTCAGTGCGGCCGCCGGGTCTCTGGGCAGGGCTGCGTCACCGGCAAGATACAGCTTGCCAAGAGCAAAGGCGGCGAAGCTGTTTTCCTTCGTTGCCGCAAGTGTGAACAGAGCCACCGCCTTTTGAATGTCTTTTTCCACGCCCTGACCATCCCGATAGATTTTGCCGAGCGCGTATTGAGCACAGTCCTGGCCGGCTTCCGCCGCCTTTGTCAGCCGCTCCAATGCCTGGGCTGTCTGCTCCGGTGTAGAGGATGGATCATTGAAAATCATCCGGGCCAGTTGGTACTGCGCGTGGGGATTGTCCAGTTTGGACGCCTGTTCAAACCACTCCCTGGCTGCCGTCTCATCTTTACCAGTCCCTACACCATGGAGGAGCATCCATCCGATGCGGTACTGCAATTTATCGTCATGGCTCTGCTGTTCCAATTCGAGAAATCCGGCGAAGGCTTGCCGGTACCACTGTTCCGACGCTTCGGCGTCCTTCTCACAGCCAATGCCGTCCCGATACATCTTTCCTAACTCGTAGGCGGCATAGGGGAAGTCCTGCTGTGCGGAGGCTGTGTATAACTCCAGCGCCCGCGCATCGTCCTGTTCCACACCCTGTCCACGGCGAAACAGGCCGGCAAGGGAATATTGCGCATACTTGTACCCTTTGTCTGCGGAAAGTTGGAACCACCGGGCGGCATCACCATAGTCCTGCTCACAGCCGAGGCCCGCGGCATACAGTTTGCCGATCCGGTACTCCGCATAGCGTTTTTTCTTCTGCCTCTCAACAGCATAGAAAGCGGCCAGCGCCTTGCTGTACCACACATGGGCGGCCTGCATATCAATCTTCCGGCCCAGCCCGTCCGCAAGCATCCGGCCCAGATCGTGCATGGCCAGCGCATTGCCTTTTTGCGCCTCCTGTTGGAACAGGGTAAACGCCTGCTCAAGATCCTGGGGCTGATCCTTGCCGCCAAACAAACAGCGGCGGGCCAGGCGGTACTCATCGCTCCAGTTCATCTGCGCTTTGGCTGGCGCAGACACCGTTTTGTCTGGGACATCGTCCGGTGGGGACTCCGAGAAATCATTCCAGTCATTATCAGGCTGGGGCGCCTCCGGCAGCGGCGCTTCTTCCTGGTCCTCCACAGGGACACGGTCTTGCTGGTCATCTGGATGGAAAACCTGCTGGCGCGCCCCCAGTGTTACCGCTTCCTCAATGACGATGTTTTTGATCCGCTTGAATGCCTTCTGCTGGGAAAGGGGAAGGCGTGGAGGCAGGTCATCCTTGTAGGTACGCAGCACATCTTCCCGCAGCTCATACCACAGGGCATAGGCTGCGGCGACACATGGCTCTTTGGCCAGCTCGTCCACAATCTCATCCACTACAGCCTTCAGCGGAGCCTTGAGGTAGCCGTACTGCTTCCGGCCTCCGGTGTGCCGCAGGCGTTCCGCCAGATGCTCCATGAGCTTCTCCATGCGGTGGTTGACCACGGCGCCGCTCCACATCTGTTCAATTAACTGCTCCAGCATAGAGCGGGCATCCTCATTCAGCGTGTCCCTACTCTGGGTCTGCTGCTGGTAAAGCTCTGTCAGCTCCTGCCGGAAGATCTCTTTTGCCAGTCCCGACTTGATTTGGGCGATGCCCTGCGTGGTGAGAAAGCCTTTCGACGGATCGGCGCTGTAGCAGACCATGTGGATATGGGGATGGTGTGCTTCATCATGGAATGCAGCGTACCACCGAAAATCCTCCCAGGGGATCTTCATCGCCTCCGCCATTTCCATGGCATACTCGGAGAGCAGTGCTTTCCATTCTTCCGCCTTATCATAGCCGAGACGGGCAGCGTCTTCCCGCCGCAGAGAGATGATGGGCAGCCACACATTACCGGGGTGGGCCGCGACCGCTTCCGCTACCTGCGCCAGTACGAGCTGATCTTCCTCACCGGTAAACAATCCATGGGAACCGACGCGCTGGGCGCGGGGGCGGGTGGCGATGTACTTCAGATAGTTATCCTTCTTGGCGATCTGGTTATAGTTGTCCTCCAGAGCGCGAGTGATGAACTCCGATGCGTTGGTGCGTGTCGGCTCGGCCGCATAGTCCTCGTATTCAAACATCCCACGGCTGAGCGGGAAGTCCCGCAGGATCTGTTCCACCATCTTTTTCTGCTTTGAGGTGGCCGGCCACTCACTGCGTCCCGGATCGATGCGCTCCACACCATTCCGTGTGGCCATATATTTCACATAGTTTTCAAGATGAGCGGTGGCGGAGGAGGTACCGCCCTTGATGTAGGGGCACTTGAAAATCAGGCGCGGCACAGACTGTCACCACCTTTGTGCATCACTCCACGCCCCGCTGGTAGTCGATGGCGTCCTTGAAGCTGATGCGCCCATTGGTCTGCTTCACTTCACGGACGGACCGGGCGCGGAGTGTCTTGAGATCCTCGTCACTGATTTCCATGCCCGCCGCCAGTACATTCATCATCATGTTGACCTCCACCGCCAGTTTGAAGAGCAGGCGGGCGATGCGGTTCTCACTGTCCTGGACGGTTCCGCGCATGGCTGCCACCAGTGCGGGCGGCAGATATGCTGTGGCTTCCTTGCCGGAAACATAGCCGGCATAGAAGCGGATTGCCTTTTCAATAAACTCGTTCTGGCTCTGGCAGTTATCCCTTTCACAGAGTTCTTTGACCAGTTGCTGTGTTTCGGGAGCAATACGCAGAGCGAACTTGATTTTTTCTCTCGCCATACTTTCCTCCAATCAAAAATCCCTGACCTTTGCATGGCCAGGGATTCGTTTTCTTTAAGAGGCTTCTTTACTTCAAAGCTGAATGCCGCCCATACTTTGCTTTTGTGCCTCCTTTTCTGTCCATATCCCTGTTATAATGCCGGATAAACGCCGAAGTGATGGGCCATTCCAGCCGTGGTGACCCCCGGTGTGATCCCATCCCCTGAAAAGTGACCCCCGCAAAACCGTTCCCCGGCCCGCATTGCGGGGCGGTGTGAGCCGAGCGGGGGACGCTTTGCGACCCCCGCTCTTTATCCTGCACTGTTTTCGACCCCTCGGTTCACCCTCGCTAAAGGCGAAAGTGAGAGGCCATCAACGCAGGACGGTCACTGCTCATTTTAGGAACGGCCCGCACAAAGCCCCCACAAATCGCCGGGAGGGACGGCAGGGGTACGGATGCCACCCAGCCCCGGAAAAGGGCACACCGGGCCGCACAGGGGGCAATGGCGGGGGAATGCGCTCCACTTCACAAAAAGAGCCGTGCTGCCGCACGGCTTCTCATGGAGCATCGGCTATTGGTTTGCTCAGTTCTGTGTGCAGGCCATAGACACCTGGGCCCCCTCGTTCTCTGTCTGGCTCTTGATGATCCAGTCCGTCAGGTTCTGGCATTCACTCAATTCCCTGGCCAGTGCGTACATTTCACGGCGGCCATCGGCGCTGTTCAGCTTCACTGCTGTCTCGAACAAGCCCCAGATATTATCCAGGGTTTGGAGGCCGCTGGCGTTTATCGGCAGGTCTTTTTCCTCCATCACATGATTCACCTTTTCGGGCTCGGCTGCTTGGGTAACTGCGATTTCTTCCTGACGGATCAAGTCCAGCCACCGCTGTGTGTCTGGTATTGGAAGTCCCCATGCCGTTCCAACCTGTGTCACAGCCTTTCGATATGGAGTTACATCCACAGCTGTTCCATAGAGCATAAGGTATGCAATGGCCTCCTTTGCGAGATTTTCCTGCAGTTTACATACTTGTTTGGCTTTCATTCGTTGAACTCCTTTCCTCGGATTTTTGGTTTGTTTCAGGCGCCGGTTGGCTGCCCATGCAACAACACAATGCCACACTTCCGGAGAGAAATCCATTCATCATTGCCAATAAAAAGCGGCTTGAGAAGCTGTGGGAAGTCGATAAAATTTACCGAGCGGCGTTTCCTACAGCCGAATCTCCAGCCCTTCTTCCGCCTGCTCCCGCAGCAGGGCGGTCCTTGTTTCCCCCAAGCTCTGTCCATTCTGTTGGTGACAGTAGGCGTCCATCTGGTTCCACAACTGGACCTGTTCCGCGGAAGTCAGCGGGTAGAAAAACTCAAACTCATGACCGTCAGAGCAGACGAGACATACGGTCAATGCGCTGTCTATCCGCCCGGTCTTCCAGCCAAAATTGGCGTACACATTCAGCCAGTCATCGTTGAAGGCAGAGGCAACATTGGTACCAAATACTGCGTCAGGATCGAAGTTTATGGGGATATAGAAGTTCAGTTTCCCATCGCACTCTGTGATCTCATCGGTGAAGGATACCGCATCTACCGGCAGCCTTTTGGTACCTGCAGTGAGTTCCGGAGGGGCTTCACGCTCCATATCCAACTGTGCGTAGTAATCGTTCAGCGTTTTCCCGGTCCTGCCGAGGTAGTCCGCTTCCATCTGTTTTCGCAAAAGAGCCCGTTCTTCTTTTCCCAGGGGATAGGTGAAAAGTTTCTGTACCACTCCATCCTGGCGATGTAGAGTAAGGGAAAGGGTGGCGTCGGCCTCCTGCCGTGCGGCGTCGTAATTGCAGAGAATATCCAGCCAGCCCCCCGGCTCTAAACAGTCCGCCGCCGGGCCAAGAACCTCCCGCTGGGCCTCATCGCTGGTGAAGTCAAACTGAAAATTCAGTCCATGGCCTGACAGAATGATCTCCTCCGAGAAGGTAAGATCGCCCTCCCGCAGAGGTCGGATTCCTCTGGTTTCAATCGAACCAAAGGTCTGCAATTCAATATTCCGGCCGTACAGATAATCTACAAGTCTGCGCCATTGTTCGTTTCTCTGGAGGTTGCGAGTTCGGTTGGCGTGGTAGGCGGCCGTAGATACATCCTTGTTTTTGAAGGTCTGCCAACCGTCTGCGAGATTCAGCGCGGAACACCAGCCGGCATCCAGATCAATCTCAAACGCACCTGATACTTTGCCAGTATTTTCGAGGCGCAAGGCGGCCAATTCATCAAACCGCTCCCGCGTAATGGGCTGTGTCTTATAAAAGTGGTGGGAGAAACCGCCCTTCACCGCCTCGGCGTCTCCTTGCAGATAACGGCGCAGCCGTATGGCCACATCCAGAAATTCCTCGCCATTACCCGTTGAGAAGATACTGTCATGGCCATTCTCCCGAATATGAAAAGCCGCATAGACTTTCTGGTCTTCCGCTGCCTGTGCTGACTCCAGTTCTTCCTTTGTGATAGCTGTTTCAATCTGTACCCACCGTTCTAATGGAACAGTTTCGTTGTACAGCGTTATCAAATAATCCTGCAGATGCCGTTTAACATTACTGCCTTGCGCCTTCAGCGCCTCCTCCAGCGCCGCCCAGCGCCGCTGATCCAGCCACGCCTCGGTAGATACAGAATCGGCCATTATTCAACCCCCTTCTTCTCGTCAAAAGTATCCGGCGCGGCGCTTCGAGGGGACCGGGCAGGCCGCGGGCGGGGCTGTTCCTCCGGCTCCGCCATGCTTTCAATATACTCCCTGGTCTGAGAAGGCACATATTTTTTGTAGAGCTTCTCCATGAACATATCCAGTTCCAACTCTAAAGAGGTACCGTTCTTTCCCGCATAGAACTGGACGGCTTTGAGTTTTTCCTGCTCAAATGAAACCGTGACTGTGGCTTTTTTCATCGTGATCCCTCCATTACAGAAACAGTTCCATGGCATGTTCTGCCCTGGAACTGTTGGCAAGTGTTTCATCGTATTGTGCCAGAAGCTGTGAATTGACGCCGTCCAGAACCAGTTCCACTCCATAGGGGCCGGGGCGGATGGCGGCAATCTTGGCATCCAGAAGAGCCGAGAATTCTTCTTTGCCCTGGGCGGTCAGACGGGGAAGGTCCGCTGCGGGCACCCAGCCAACATCTTCGGCGGCATGAACTAAATAGACATCATGATCCGGCAGTCCAAGTGTCAACAGATCCCGCAGATGGACGGCCGGGGCTTCCGCCAGCGCATGGAGCTGCTGCTCCTGCACAGGCTCTGGTGGAAAATACACTCTGGTTTCACTGCCATCCCTGCAGAAATAATCGACCTTTCTCCACTCGCCGCCATGGGCAACCTGCAACTCCCCAAGATGGCTGTATCTCCAGTTCCGATTATTTTCCTTGCACCACTGGACTACATGGTCGCTGACGCTGCCGGACTTCCAGTCGAAGGTGAAGAGAGTTTCACCCTTCTGCCGGAGCAGTTCCGTCCACTGTACCCGGTCTGTGAAGCCCATACTTCGGGCAACAAACGCCTCACACATCCGGATCGCCCAGTCGGACGGCTCTGCCTGATGTTCATGTTTCTTTCTGAACTCCTCCAACTGCCAAAGCAGATCCAACTGATCCTGTTTAATATTGATGTTTCTTTCCTCCTCTTTCGTGTCATCCTTGGACTGTTTATCCAGCGATAGATTGTTTCCAAAGGCTTCCGTCAAGCTCTCGTAGATGCTCTCCGTATCCCATTCGCCAGCGGCAGTCAGCCGGCCAGCGATCTCCCGCAGGGTCGTTTCCTGGGCAAGCATCTCATCGCCGGAGATAAGCCAGGGCCACATCTTCGAGGTTTCCTGCTCAAAGCGAATGTAGTCCACGATGTCCTGGTATGCGTCATCGCAGTCAGGCTCATAGCGGTGGGCGAGATCGAAGCCCATGGCCTCAATCTCCTGATTAGTCAGTCCCAACTCATTGTGAAGCGTCTTGTAGAGTTCCTCACTTCCGTCATGCTCCGCAAGGAAAGCTATGAGCCTGTTCTGGATTCTGTTGGCGCCTGCCGTTGGAAAATGGTTTGCCAGGGCATCCAAGCTCTCCCGCAGGCTGCCGGCCCGGTGGTCATATTCCAACCGTATTCGCCCATTGTCCAGATCAATGACCGCCCGCTGTTCCGCAGCCCCGCCATGACCAAGGTCATGGCTCAGGGCCTCCGCTTCATCTGCAAATACCCGCCTGAGTGGAGTGCCGCGTTCAGCGGCAGCGAGAGAAAGAGCCTCCGCGAAGCTACTGTTCTCATTTTCCGCGATGGCAGCGGCCCGCGCTAACAGTGGATACAGCCCCACAAGCCCAGCTCCATCCTCGCCTACAAAAGCGGTTTGCCGTCCCCGTTGCTCTACTTGATACAGCACTGCCGTAGTATCCCTCCCATCGTTTTATTACCGTGTTCTGTCTGTTTTACATAGAGAGATCCTGTTCCTCACCCATCTCCACATCCCACATGGTCCGGACCTCATTCAGGTAATACCCAGCCAGTTCTTTGTCCTCGCAAAAGAAGGGGACGATGCCGCGGACCCCATAGTGCTCCTCACCAACCGCTGGGTTGTACCGCCCAAGCACATAGTGAAGGGGGACTTTTTCCATTGTGAAAAAAGTTCCCCGCACAGAGCAAGTCTTGTCCTTTTCATCCACGCTCTCTATTACTCCACCGCGTAGATCGAAATCGCCGGGGCCTCCATATGGCTCGGTAGCGACAAACAGCACCTTGTCTCCAGCCGTCAGCTCCTTAGCTAACAGGCAGTCCCGCATACGGGAAATGATTTCATCACGGGAGGTGAAGCTCTCGGCCTCCTGGATTTCATCGCTCTCCAGTTCGAGAGCGGACAGAGCCTGCTGGTACGCGGTATGAAGCCGTTCATCCGGCACATTTGGGTCAAGGCAGTAACCGAAAGCCCCTGGAGCCAGGCGGGTGATTCGTTCCTCATCTGGGATCTGTTGTAATTCTTCATAGGCGGAAAGCAGATTCACCAGCTTCCCTGATTTTGGGAGAAGGTCAGACTGCACCTCAGATGCTTCGATCTGCTCGTCCACATATTCATCATACAGAGCGAAGCCGAGGCATCCAATTTCATCGTTGCAGATTTCCAATGTGTTATGAAGGATATCGTAGAGGCTGCTGTCATCGAAATACTCTGCCATATAGTTCAGAATGCCTGATATGATCTCCTCCTTCCGCTCTGCGGAAAGAGAGGGGGCGGGCTGCTCCGGCGCCAGGTTTTTGCAGTAGTCCAGATAATAGCAGACATCAAAGCACTCGTCCGTCAGGGTGACATCCGCCGCCTCCGGCCGCTGCTCCAGCTTCTCAAGGAGCATGGTATCGAAGCCGTTCCCGTCCTCTATCACCAATCCCATTTGCTCATAAAGCTCACTGAAATAATAGCACCAGCTACCCTCGTTGGTGTTTTCCGCTCCCTCCCTGATGATCTTTTCCACTGCCTGCTCCAGAATGGAATCAACCACCGCTCTTGCTCCGGGCAAGTAGGCAAAGTGTTTCCCCCCATCATAGGCAAAAACTCCGTCTTTATGCCCCTCTCCCAAAACGAGGACGCCCTGGTAGATCCGTCTACCGTGTTCATCAGCATAGAACGGCTCTGCAGCCCAGCGGCCATCCTGGTGAGGGCCATTCAAAAAGTCTTGGAATTCCTCGTCCGGCAGCGTAACCAGCCGAACTGCCTCACACTCAAAGATGTGGAAGCGTCCGGCCTTGGCCGGCAATTGAAGTTTCAGCCGCAAAATATCATCCTCCAGTCTTCGGTAAATAATAGCGGGGATTGGTACGCTCCCCATTGACCCGCACTTCAAAATGCAGATGCGGACCTGTAGACCTCCCAGTGGAACCGGAGAGGGAAATGATATCCCCAGCCTCCACTGTCTGGCCAACCTGGGCCAGTAGACGGGAATTGTGGCCATACAAGGTGGATAGTCCATTGCCGTGGTCGATTATCACATAGTAACCATAGCTGCTGTTATATTGGGAAACTGTGACCGTCCCAGGCAGTGCGGCCCGGATAGGGGTGCCTGTGGGTACTGCCAGATCTATCCCGGTGTGTCCCCGTGTCTCGCCAGTGAAGGGGTCGCTGCGATACCCGAACTCCGAGGTGACCACGGACTCCCAGCCTGCTCCGATGGGAGAGCAGAAGCCATCCACCCCAATGAACGGGACATCAGCCCCAGGGAACCAGCCGCCGCTTTCCCCGCTGGGGCTGCCATAAAGGATGAGATGATAGATACTGTCAGCGTTGGCCTGATGGTCCGCGGTGACCTCGACTCCAATGGCATGGCTGATCCGCTCATAAATTTCAGCCAGGTCTTCAATAGGAACGGCCACCATGTAGGTTTCTGTGGTCTCCACCTCATTGCCTTCTTCGTCGGTGGTGGTAACCGTTCGGGTTCGCTCCTCATAATCCACGAAACAGTCCGCAAACTCATGGATGCCATCTGTATCTGGCTGTTCTGCGGCGAAATACAGAGCATAAAAAATGGCCTTGACGCGGGTATCGTCAAGGCTTTTTCCATCTTCGCATTGACTATTGATCTCCGCGATCACTTCGTCCAGTTGGTCAAAGCTGTTCCGCATATCCTCGATGTATCTTTGGTACTCCGGCGTGGCGCTGGCGGAAATGGAGCCGCCGTGGAAGCACAGCTCCACGGCGGACACATTGTGCTGTGAGGTTCCTGAGAGGATGGCGCAAAGCAGAACCACCAGAACGATCAGCGGGGAAAGGATAGCCACAATGCCCCAGCCCACCTTTTTGCGGGCTTCCTCATTGGAAAGAATTACTATCGCCGCTTTGACGGCCGCTGCAACGGTGGCACTCATAGGTTCATACCTTTCATGGGCGAATCCTCTGGCTGCGTACTGTTCTGCAGTTCAGACCAGTACGCGGCCAGCTCCTCCATGGTTTCCGTGTACCCATCGCCTTTGGGCCGATGCTCCGCCCACAGCTGGTACTGCTCCAGATCAATTCCCCGGTCCAGCAGGAGCTTGGCGGCTCCGACCGCCTGATTGCTGACACAGGCATAGAGCGCGTCGTAGTTGTCCGGCTCCACCGGCATCCCGTGTTCCAGCAGTCTCTCTGCCATCCACTCCTGATGCTGGCCCGTGAGGGTGCGCAGGATGCCGGCCACCTCATCGCCCGGTCGGACGCCCTTGTCCACCAGATCCACCGCGGTCTGGAAGTCCAGCTTTTCCGCAACCCAGCGGAGAAGCTTCGGGGGCACAGAAGCAATCTGCTCCGGCGTGCATTGGGCGATCAGGTCTTTGGCGATGTTCCGGCAGTTATTTGTATAGGCATAGAGGATCACCTCACCGTGGAGGGAGGGGAGCGGCTCCGAGAGGCGGCCTTCTGATTCCTTCACCAATGTTTGTACCCGCCAACTGTCTCCCGTTTCCACCGCCCGCTTACAGGCAGTGAGATATGCCTCCGGGGAAAACCTCTCCACCGCCGCAAGAAGTATCAGGGTCATATTTCCTCCCACGACACCGGGGCGTCCCGCCACCTCGATCAGCAGGTCATCCGTCTGGTCTGATACCCTGGGATAAAGGTTTTTGAAGGCGTCAAATTCTCCGTCCCGAATGGCCAACACGGTTTTATCGTAGTCGCTGATGTGCAGGGGGTACCGTCCCACCTCATCCATATAGGCGGTGATGCTCCCGGTCATCCGCCGCAGGAGCTGTTCCGTCTGGGACATGGCCTGTTCCTGGCGTTCCTGCTGTTCCACCAGCGCCTCGATGATGGTGCGCTGCTCCGTAGGATTCAGGTGGACGATCATGCCCTCCGGCTCCGCCCGCTCACCCTGACGGAGATGTCGGGCATAGGTTTCGCCGTCCCCGTGGAACGCCTTGGTGATGGCGGAGGAGATGAGGAACATCCGGTCCAGATCTGCGCCGGTTTCGCCCAGCGTCTTGCCGGTGATGAAACTTTTGGTGACGGGGCGGCTGTCTTCATACCACTTCAGGTACACATCTAAATAGACGCCCTCGTTGCCGCCGTAGTCGGTGGTACAGAAGATGTCGGCGTCTTTGGGGATCTCCCGGCCATTTTCCCATTCCCGGTCCATGAGAAAATACTCGTCCGGAAGATATCCCATACTTTCCAGACGGTGCTTCAGTTCCTCGAAGACTTCCTGTGCGACGCGCTGACCGGCATACTGCATCCTCCGGGGATCTCCCGGAAACGGCTCCCACTGCTCCAATTCAATTTTTTTCATTCGAATTTCCTTTCTCTTTTATAGATCTGCTGTTGGCAGTTCACCCTTCATACAGCAGGAACAGGGCAGATCCTCATCTGAGAAAGCGCCCGGAATCGCCAGCTGATTTTCATCCGCGCAGATAAAATCCCGCCAGGCCCAGTTCCGGCCCAACCCCCGCACTGATGTGAGGTTTGGCATGGCTGCGTCTTCAATCGCCAAAGCCCGCCGCAGCAAATCCGGGTAGCGGTGGTACAATGTCCGAATTTCCCACCGCTTCATGCTGGGGCAGAAGAAGCAGGAAGACTTGCCCGGCAGGGGAAGGCCGGCATCCCGGATCGCCTGGATGCAGTCCTTTCGGCTCCAGCCCCACTCCATCAGGGGATATTCCTTCTGGTATTTTTTATCCTGAAGGTCATGAGGAAGGGCGTTGAGCAGACGGCGCTCCTCTCCGGCATCGTATCCAATGAACTTGACGACCTTTTCTCCTTTCTCCCAGGCATCAATGCAGGGCTGGTAGTGCCTGCAGAACTTTTCCTGCGGGGCAACCTTGTGCTTGAGGGAGCATTTTTTGTACCCATAAGCAATGGAGGGCAGCGTTCCTGAGCGGAGGCACTCCTGCTCCAGCGTCAGCCTCTGGCCGTTCTTCTCGGTGTACCACACCCGCGTGATCGCCGGCATCCCATGGTTCTCCAGCCAGCGGCTCATGGTGTCCAGGTAGGCATAGGTATGCGGCTGCTCGGCTCCGGGATCGGCAAAAAGGATCAGGTCGACTGGGACATGGTGCCGCCACAGTCCTACCAGCATTGCCGTGCTGTCCGTTCCGCCTCCATACCCAACCACATTCATCGCCCGCCCGCTGTGCCGAACAGCGCCTCCTTATAGGCTGGAGCGTGAACCTCCAACAGATACCGCTCGTTGCCGCATTTGAACAGGCACACACCCCGTTGGGGGAATCGGATGAGGTTGTACTCCGCCTCCTCCAGCTGGAGCAGATCCATATAAAACCGCTTGTCAATGGAGCCGCAGTTGAAGATGAACTGGTGGGGCGGGATAGCGAACAGGGGCTTGGTCAACTCCCGGATGCCCTCCCGGTCAAAGTCCTCCAGATTCTGCGAGGCCATGATGAGGTTGGATTCCTTCTTGCGGACCCGCTTGAGAGTGTTGCGGATATACTCGATGATGGTGGTACCCACCGACACATTATCCGACAGCCACACATACAGCTCGTCCAGCGCCGCTGTGGTGTTGCCGATGGTCAGCAGGCGGTCGGACATATAGGACAGGATGTTGAACAGCATGGCGCCGCGCACATTCTTGCTGGCCTGCAGCAGCCCCTTGACCCCGAAGACGATAAAGCGGGAGGAGGTCACATTGGTGTGCCCGTTGAAGAACTGAGCCTCGGCGCCCTGGCACATGGAGTGGAGGCCCAGCAGGATCTCCTGCAGCAGTTCCGCTGTGTAGAGCTGGTGGCAGTTCCCATCGTACTCTCTGTACTCCTGCTCAATGAGTTTATAGAGGTCGGAAAGGATGGGATAGTCCTGGGGCTTGAGGCCGGCGAAGTTGGTGCTGTCGCTGATGCCCCATTTGGCGTACAGCTTGCCCACCATGATCTCAATGGCGTCGATGTGGCGGTCTGAGAAATCCTTGTAGGCCCGGAAAAAGTCCTTGAGAAAGGAGATGTGCTGGGAGAGCCGGGTGGATTTGCGGAATGCCTCCGGCGCGTCCCTGTCCTCCGGGCCACTGCCGTCATCCCAGCACTTGGGCTCCAGCGGATTGATGCGGTACACGCCGCCCATCAGATCCATGAAGCAGCCGCCCACCGTCTCACACATATCCTTTTGTTCGTGTTCCACATCCAGGGAAATCACGGATTTGCCCGCCTCGAGGAAGTTGAGCAGGAGCAGTTTGAGCAGATAGCTCTTACCCTGGCCGGAGTTGCCGAGGATCAGGATGTTGGCGGAGGTCTTATCGTCATCCCGCTTATCAAAATCTACGAGGATATTGGCCCCGTACTTGTCCTTGCCGATGTAGAATCCGTGAGGATCGGTCTTGCCAGAATAATTGAAGGGATACAGGTTGGCCACCGAGCTGGCCGGAAGGACCCGTTCAAATTGGGCGCCGAAGGCGTTGCGGCCGGCTGGCATAACAGAAACAAAGCCCTCCTGCTGACGGAGCATAAGCCGGTCCACATTGAGCTTGGAGCGAACCAGTTCGGTGAGCACATCGGTCTGGAGCAGCTTGAGGGCGTCGTAGTCCGGGGCGGTCAGCTCCAGGAACACCGCACAGTGGAGGAGCGGCTCCCGGTTGCGGTGCATGGAGGAGACCAGGGTAACCACATCCTGCAGGTTGGCCTCGGCAGTGACAGTCTGCTGGAGATCCTCGGTGCTGGAGCGGGACATTCGGTGCTTGTTGGCGGCGTTGTGGATGATCCGGCGCTCCTCACTGGGGGTGACCTGCCGGGTGTAGATGCGGATGGTGACCCCGTCCATCTCGCCCAGATGCCGCAGGATGGCCTGCTCATCGGTAGAAGTGGGGTACTCCCGCAGCGCCCATACACAGCGGCAGGTGTTGCCGCACAGGTAGTGGTCCACCTTGAAGTCGATGACCGAGGGGGCGACCATGTCGAGGAAATCCTTGATATATGGTTCCTCCACCACAGGCCGGGGAGAGTTCTTTGTTCTGTTTTTCGGCAATGAAAAAACCTCCTGTCCAGGCCGGCAGGAGATCTTTTATCGCACTGTTTCTTCCTGATATGGCCCGGAAGTTCTCCTGACGGCCATATCAATTAAATTGTGGGGCACGGGTCAGTCATTCAGAATGATCCAGCGTTCCCCGTCGTAATCCTCATATTTTTCCGTGGTGGCATTCTGCTCAAAATACACGCCCAGCATGCGCTTGAGATCCTCGCCGCTGGCGAGGCTTGCCTTGAAGCCCTGATCCTCGAGGCTTTTCTGGATGCGGGAGAGGTGGGTGTGCAGCTCCATCCCTGTTTCCTCACGCAACCGGACCAGTATGAAGAACTCACGGGCGGTCGCCATCTGGATCTGTAGACGGTCCAGTGATTTAGCGTCCGCCTCCAGCAGCCGGCTGATGACCGGCAGGTCCTCCTCGGCAGCCCGCTGGCGATAGTGCCTCTTGTTGTCCTCAAAGCTCTCCTTGGAGTTGAGGGCCAACATCTCGATCTCAGCCTGCCCCTTGAGGACGGTCATGAGGGCATAGATGCGATTGCTCACAGCCTCCGGGGGCTGGACCGAGAGGTTGGTGGGCTTGATGGCAAAGAAAATCAGCCTCCCATGACTGGTCTTTAGGCCGCTGTCGGTGATCTCGTCGATCCCGATGAGCTGCCGGGTAGTCTGTTTGGCCGTTGCTTCTTTTTTTCTGCTCATTTTCTATCACTCCTATCCGTTGATGGATTACACAGCCCCCAGGCATAGGTCTGCTGGCCCAGGAGGAAATATCGGATTGCATAGCGCAGGAAGTCCAAGATACTGGTATCCTCCAGCCGAATCGAGAGGAAGGCATAGGCCGCAGTGATTACCACTGGGGGCAGGAAGCCAAGTTGGGCCATGGCAAACACAGAGATCAGGGCGCCCACGCCAATGATAGCGATGTCCCGCAGTTCCCACAGCCACAGTACGGCTTTGGATTTCAGATTATCGGGATAAATGTACATGTTTCACCTCACATCGTCATGCTCATTCCAAACCCCTGTTCATCCTGATCGGGGCCGAATTCCTGATCTTGTACTTCGTCTGGGCTTTGTTCCATCAACCAAGATTGGAGTTCCTGTGCCACCAACCCCACAACGAAGACTCGTTTGGATACGCCATTATGCGCCTCCACATACTGCTCAACGCGGTGGAAAAGAGATTCGGGCATAGCAATGGCCAGCGTCCGTTCTTTCTTGTTGTCCTGAAGGACCGCACTCTGGAGCGGTTCCTCGCCATGTTCCCACTGATCCAGTGCCTGATTCAAAAGGCTCTGAACCAGTGCCTTTTGGGTGAGGGGCGCATGAGCATCCAGGTAGGACTTCAGCCGCTGAAACATGTCATCTGAGATCTGAACGGCCAGGGTGCGCTGTTCCTGCTTTGCTGTGGCTGGCTGGTCCAGATAGGTAGTGAGTATCTTAGTGAGATACTCACCGTTTGTCATTTCAGGACTTTTGCCCTCCATCAGCCGCTTGTGAAGCGACTCGGGAATCAAGCCGCAGAGGTTTTTCATCGGTTCCATGATCGCATCTCCTATTCATAATCATTCAAGCTATCTGTGCTGTGGTCGCCCATGCGATTCCTTGCAAAACATAGTCGACGCAAGGAATCGCTACACTGTTGCCCAGTGCTTTATAGCGGGCGGAGTCGGAAGCACCCTCGATATCAGTCCAACCATCCGGAAATCCCTGCAGGCGCTCGCATTCCAGCGGGGTCAGACGGCGGATCAGAAGAACCGAGGCACCTCTTGGAGCGGAGGCGCTGTTATCTGGCTCGTCCATATCCACGACCAAATCTGTTGCGTCTTTGTGCTGACGAGCGCTCTGAGTGCTGACCACCTCGTTGCTTTTGAACACATCCACACGCTGGCGGCTGAACACGGCATGGTGATCGGTGGCGGTGAGAGTATAGGCGATGCCCTGTTGATACCCAATCCCGTTCCCGCCGTTCATAGGCTGCCGGTCAATGGCATTTCCGGTGATACAGAATATCGTGTCCGGTTCTGCGACCAGCGGGACATTGTTCCCACCCGTACCGTAACGGGCTGACATTGTGGGCGCCACAGAATGTGGGCCGGTGTAGCGGGCATCGATCCCGTGGTTCTCGAATACAAGTGGCTGGTGGCCATGCTCCTGTGCCCGAAGTGTTCCGGCAACATTTTCGCTGCAGGCAATGGCGCTTCCGCCCTGGTCATTAAGGCACAGGATGGATGGCATACAGTTCCCGCTGGCGGTTCCTTTCAAGGTAGGCGAGACTTCCTCTCCATAGCCAATACTGCCCGCAGAAGCACCAGCTCCAGCAGAAAAAGCAGCTGTAAAAATGGCGGGATACCCTTGTCCGGGCATACCGCCGCCTCCGCTTAGTGCTGTGTGCCGCTCCTCGGAAAGGAAGCAATCACCGTTGCCTTTGGCCGTGATTCCGGCCACAAAGGTCTGCTGTTTCATCCCTGGCTGGGCGGTCAGCGCCGCGGCTACATCATGAAGATCCCGCACCTCGTCCCGCTGATTGGCGGCAAAGGCGGTGAGCACACCGTTTCGTCCAGTGGACATACCACAATTAACACCGAGAGTGGCTGCCTTTTCTCCTGTCAGGTCTCCGTTGTATCCGTCGAATCCGATGGGGCCAGTCCCGCCTGGAGGATCAGAGCATCCCGGAGCTGAGGCGGCAGTTCCTTGCCTCTGGCCTCCGCTCGACGCAGAATACCCAGGCAGGCGGTTTTGCTCAAATAGTATTTGCGGGGCGGATCGTCCTGCAAAATCTGCGACAAGGAAGATTCTCTTGCGACGCTGGGCGACACCCCAGAATTGAGCATCCATGACTCTCCAAGCCAGGCTGAATTGATTTCCCAGAATGATTGCCCCAGCAGATTCCCAGCGCCCGGAGTCAGGTCGAGGCACTGAACAGGAGCCGTCTTTAATTCGGACAATCTCCTCGAGGACGATGCGGAAATCTTCGCCGCCCGCTGAACTGAATGATCCTGGTACATTCTCCCAGCACATATATCGAGGTCGAACAGTGTGAGCTGTTCTGCCGCGCCGCTCATCTGCATCCCTCATTTCTTTTACAACGCGGATCTGCTCCATAAACAGGCCGGAACGCTCTCCGGCAAGACCGGCTCTGGCCCCCGCCACGCTGAGATCCTGACAAGGGCTGCCTCCTGTGATAATGTCTACCGGGGGAAGTTCGGCACCATTCAGTTTCGTGATGTCCCCGACATGGAGTATGGAGGGGAACCTCTTTCTTGTCACTTCGATGGGGAAGGCTTCGATCTCGCTGGCCCACACCGGCTCGATGCCGTTGCGGACCGCCGCGAGTGGGAACCCTCCGATTCCATCGAACAGGCTGCCCAGCGTGGGCATTATGCCATACCCATGCTCTGCCCTGGAGCTTCGCTTTGCTCCATCTCAGCGGGCAGAGCCTCCTGCTTGATTTCCAGCTCCCCAATCTGTCGGATGGGGATGCCGAGCCGTTGGGCCTCCTCAATCTCACGGGCCATGCCGGAACTGACCCTGCCGCCGCAGAGCCACAGTTCATCGCAGACTTCCAGCACCCGGTGTCCCAGCCGCAGTCCAATTTCCCGTTCTGTTGGCTCAGCGTCATCCAACATCTGTGGGTAGAGCAGGTGGACGGCGATGGGCGTATGCCCCTGATGGATGGCATACCAGCACGCCTTTTTCGCAAACGCGGTGTTTGTCTCAATATCTCCTGCATAGGGAGAGGCGATGTAAATCAGTTTTTCTCTGCTCATTTCGCCGCCCCCACTGCCTGTACCACGGTGCGGGTGGTGTTGACCGCTGACTGTGCTGCATAGACGGCGGACATGATGTTGGCGCGTGTCGAGGTGTCCAGCCCAAAGGCGCCGCAGATGCGGGGCACTTCACCGGCCGACAGCATCAGGCCAAGGCCCAGCAGCGCATGATCCTTCAGCACCAGCAGTCCCGCTGTAAGGATGGTGGCCTGCAGGAAGGTGGTCAGACACAGACCGATGATCTGCTTGCACCACTGCACAAAACCGTCCATATAGCCGCGGGGCACCGAGAACATATACAGGGAACCCACAGCAATCTGGATGAGTAAGACTCCTCCGCGCTTGAGGTTGGAGAAAAAGCACTTGATGACGGCGTACCCCATCATGATGATAATAAAAATTACCATGATGGGGCTGGTGATGCTGCCAATCCCGCCGAATACGCCGGAGGAGGCCGCGGCCCCGATATCCACGCCCTGCAGGGAGTTGATGATATCAGTGGAAAGGGCATCAAAGCTCTCGCCATACCCGGTAATTCCAGAGGTCAGGCTGGCCTGCAGCGTGACGGAGAGTTTATAAAGTTCCACCGGCACCAGGGTAAAACACCCCACGGCCATAAAGCCCTTGACGGCGCTGATAGCCGCGTCCTTGATACTGGCCCGTCCGGTCTGGTATTCGATTCCGACCTCGAACACGGCCACCACCAGCCCGACGACATACAGCGTCCAGGCCAGATAAGAAAAAAAGAGAACAATGGACTGTACCCAGCTCATCTCGAAGAGCTCGACGCCCATGTTCCCCATCTCGGCAAAAAAGTTGCCAAAGAAACCAACAAGCTGGCTGTAGACCCAGTCGATAAACTGATCCATCAGCCCGCCAAGGAAAAAGTCCAATATAAACATCTGGTGGTTTCACCCCTTTGCGTAAGGGGGACCGTGCCAGCATTGGACGCATACTCCTGCTCAAAGGCACAGGGGCCGTGGCTGGGCACGGCCCCTGCTTGTATTCGCTTCCTATTTTCTTAGCACATTTGCGGGCTGTGTTCCTGCGCCTCCTCCTGACGCTGGAACACCTGCAGATATTCGTCCACCGTACCCGCCAGCAGCCTGTAATCCGCCTGAGTAGGCTGGTAAACATACCAGTCTACCTTCCCATAATCGTCCCAGAGGTGTGGTAAGATACCATCCGAGAAGTTGGGATTGCTCACTTTTTTCTTTCCCAGTAAATCGCCAAAGCGTAGGATATTCACATCCACCGCGCCCTCGGTCCGGTTCAGGATCGTCAGCTTGAGGGCATTGTACTGGCCGGCAATGTTCAGAGAAACAAACTCCAGCCTGGCCCGCAAATCCGGGTCAAGCTGGATATAGGCGGATCTGCCCGCATAAGACACAACGCCGCTGGTTTTGCACTGAGTGAGGATTTTCCTCAACTCCTGTCCAAATGGATTCAATTTTCTTCTTTCCCTCCCTACATGGTTAATTCCGGGACAGTCGGCGCCGGTGGATGAGCTAACTCCAGCGTACTGCCTTCCAAGGCCAGAACGCCATCCAGCCGGTGAATAAGGCCCTCCATGTGTTTCTGCCATCCGTCCCAATCCTTCGGATCAAACCAGCCGCCGGGCAGCTCGCCGGCTTTGATCTGCCGCTCCGCTCTGATCCTGGCGTATTTCAAAGTGTCCGCAAGGTAATCCCGGAGTTCCCGGAGAGAAGCCCTTGATGCTGTAAACGAGGTGACGGACCGGAACTTGTTGTCCTCGGCCGCCCACTCCTCATCATAGTCCAAACTGCCGGGATCACCGTCAAGATACTTTACAACGATCTCAGCCAGTGCCATAGGGCTGGTATGCGCACACCCCAGCTTTACATCACAGGGGGCATTCCATCGGTCTTTCTTTAATCGTTCAAGCATTTCTCCCAAGTCCAGTTGTCCATCTGCCGGTAAATTGTACCGGACACATCTAACCGCATCCAGTCCATTGTCGGACTCCAGTGCGGTGATTCCCCAACAGCCCATAGAAACCGTCTCCCATTTCCGGCTTACGCCTCATCATTCTTGTCCTACATTTCCAGTTTCGGTCCAATCTGCTCCTGCTCATCCAGCCCAAATGCCTCGCGCATTTCCGCATCCGCCAGAATCCCGAACGCTTCCTGACAATCTGCGCAGCTCACGATCCAGGTCTTTCCTTCAAAGTACCGGAGCATTTCCGCCAATATTCTGGTCTTCGGGTCCGAGGCAGAGAGAAGCTGCCCCACCTCCTCCCGCGAAAGATATTTGCGTTCTCCGCTCCAGGAGCCAATCACGCCGACAGTGTACTCAGGGATTTCCTCCGGCAGTATTTTACAATCCAGAACCGGATCTGGATCAAAGGTGAAAAACACATCAATGGGAGTATCTTCTACCACGCTTACCCCGATGCCGTATGGACCTGCACCTGCTCTGCACATCCCGGTAGACCGCTGGTACAGCTCGTTAACCAATGAAAGCATTTTATTTCCGGATGGATTTGGAATTGGATATTCCATTGCTTCCTTCCTCCTGTATTCTCAGAATAATTCTTTACATTCCCAGGATCGTCCAGACATAGGTGGGAGCCGTCAGGGTGAAGATAAGGCAGGCAAACAGGATGGCCGGCGCAGTCCATTCGAACTGGCCGTGCTTTCTATAGTCAAAATACGCCATGCCCAATTTGGCGAAGAAGAACACAGCCAGAACAAGGTCAATCACGGGAAAGACCACATTATTGACAACCGTTTTGATCTGGGCGGATGCGTCCGTCCAAGTGCCTTCAATGGCACCAGCCACATCCCCGGTTCCTGCCGCAAATGCGGGTACCGTAAACATGATGGCCAGCATCATTACCATTACGACCGCACAGAGCATCTTTTTCGTTTTCATCATCAAATACCACCTTTCTTTGCTGAAAAAAGAAAGGCCGCAGGGGTGTTCCCGCGGATGGATGATCTATCCCGAACAGGCCGCGAGGCACTTTCCCACGGCCCGTTTCTTTTCTGATTTTGTTACTGTGAATGCTTACATCGTGAGCACAGGTCCACTCAGTTCCTGTGTTTCCAGGAACTGAGCCCGGATTATTTCTTCAAACGCTTCCTTTGCTAACCTACAGAAGACAGAGTACATAGGCAGACCGTTCTCAGCCGTGTATTCATACGGTTCAGGTAACCGCCCGCATTTTGCAAAAAAGTTCTTTTCCGCCTCCATAAGCCGCTCAATAGACCACTCACGTACTTCGTTCCGATATGCCAAGACGGTTTGAACATGGCGCTCATCTCTTGCGGAGAGAAGCGTGGGGTAACGAAGTTCAGCATACTCTTGGGCGGTCGTGTCCATATAGCGTTCAAATGTTCTGCGTGTCGGCAGCCCATATTGAGGCTTCATTTCCCTTGCCACTGGCAGCCTTCTGTTCTTTTCTACAAATCCCGCAAAGGCTTCTTCGATTTTCTCCTTGGTCCATACTGCCGGAAGCCCTTTTTTGCACATTGTCAACCGCCTCTTTACATCAAGAAAGAAATATCTAAAAACTGCGTTTGAGCAGCCTCGACCAGTGGGGCTACTTCAATGACCTCTGGATTCTGTTGGAACTTCAAATCTCCCCGGAAGCCCAGTTTCAGGTTACTGAATGTTTCGGCGGCCTTCAGCAGTTCGGGCGGCGATCCTGGAGGCATCTCCTGCATCCACTGTACCCATTCACCTTTCTGAAAGCGGGGATTTAGCCGAAGGATCACATAGTCCTCCGGCACAAACTTGGGATAGCGGCCGATGCTGCCGCCCACCTTATAGTAGGGCTTTCCCTCCATCATGACCGTGGCCCGCATGAGCGTCAGGGTATCCTCCAAAGAGGCGCAAAACCAGCACTCCCTATCGCCCATACGCCTGATTCGGCCATCCCGCAGGATGCTGTCCAGATTCTTTCGGTGCGTGTAGTGGTAGACCTCGCCAGGCTGCTCATCCAGTCGGATGTATCCCATGGCTTCACCTCCCGCCTATAGATCAAGCGGAGCGATATGCCAATCGTCCCATAGATTGCCCCGGATATTCAGTGAATCGGTGAGGTTGACCGAGAGCATCCCTGCCGGGGTCCAGCAGTCAATGACCCAGGTGTTGACTGTATAGGAGCCATCCGGGTACCAGATAGGAGTGAAATGGGTACGCCGGTTATAGGTGCTATACTCGTTCTTCTGGAACTCCAGCCTGGAAGACGAGGAACTGATGGAAATGCGATCCAATAGCCGCCAAAAGGATTCATAGTTGAACTCTGGGAAGTAACTGACTGCATTCTGCAGGGCGGTGGTAGCCGACCTCTGGGAACTGTTCACTCTGGCGGTGACCACCTGATTGACCCCATAGCCGGACTTCATGGTGCTGTCGCTGGCGGTGGGATTCTTCTCGTCTGGAGTAATTTCCATAGCAGCGGAAAGGCTGGCACTGTAGCGGTCCAGATCAAATTCCCACCAGCCGTGGTCGCACCAGTATCCGTCCTCATCATCGCCATGCCATACCCAATACTCCTGCCACCATGGGTCCCAAATGGTCCACTGGGCCGAGGTTTTCTCCGGCCGGTCTGGGACCGGGGAGGGTGTGAAGGAGTCGTTCCGGTCATCTGCTACTGGATTGGGCGGCGGATTCTCGTCCAGATCTACGATCTTACAGTGGATGGTGGCCTGTGCTGATCCTGGGCCGGATACATCCACATCGATGGTCATGTCCTGCGGCTCGTCCGGTGTAGTCCAGCGTACCCAGGCCAATTGGGAATCTCCGTCCGGGTAGTAGACATTGCTGACCGTATAGGTCGTCCCATCAATATGGAACTGTACAGTGACCGGATCATCCGGGTCACTTTGGCCACCGCTGACCTCTACCGCCGTGATGACCTCGGTATTGGTTCGGTATTCATAGTCATAGGTGCTGATCTCCGGCTCCTCCGGCTGCTCCTCAAAGCGGACGATACCAAGCCCAAGGGAGGACTTGATGTCCGAGTTGGACACATTCTTATTGGTGGGGCCGGACCATGCGGGATAGCCTAAATCTGGGGTTTCCAGAAACATGGACAGGGGAAGGTTTTTGGCCGTCAGCGATCCCATCCAATAGCGGAGTTGTCCTCCAACCACCTCGTCATAAAGGGCGGCCTCTGTCGCTGTTGTGGCAATCATGACACCTTGGAACTTATAATAGGCGATGGGTTCCAGCAGAATTTTGTATTCGCCGCTGATGAGCGTGTCATAATCCATACCAGTTTCTTCCGCAATGAACTTGACAACATATTCTGAACAAAAATACTTTTTGATGGCCTCGATGTTATTACGCCCGTTTGTACTTATGATGCGAGGCATTGGTTGTACAGGGTTTTTATAGCTATACCCGCCTTGTACGGGAGAGAGCCCAGTACCATTATTGTACTGGATTTTACTGACCTTTCCGAAATGATATATTCCTGCAGATGGTGTTTTGTTGGTCAAATCAAATGGTGTAGTAACAACGGCATGGTCACTTGCCCGCACTACGGTTACACGCACCCCTTCGTTTCCGGGGTTCCAACTGCCATGACTCGTCGCATCCCCCATACTCCCGCCGCCACCATCAATGTTACCAGACCCGCCAGTTCCATTCGCGGCATAAACTTGTATGCAAGTAAAGGAAAATATCATCACAACGGCCAGAAACAGGTTAAAGAGTCGTTTCACTTGATCTCCTTTCCCACAAAATAAAAAGCACAGCCAAAGCTGTGCTTTTTGAAGATGCGATATTACTTTATCCCATTATGCCAACCTGAGTATTGATATCTCCATCACTATCGATACTTCCACCTTGATTTGCGCCTGCGTTGGGAACATTATCGAAACCAGGCAGGCCGCCACTGGTGTTGGTGGAGGGCTGTTCAGGGGGAGGCGTCACATTGTTGTGATCTTGCGGCTCAGGAGTACCCTCGACCGGAGTCCCATCCGGCGTCTTGGTGGGGTCCTTCAGTTCATCCTCTGTATATTCCGGTTTGACCGGGTCCGGCTGAATGGTCTGCTCTGTGCCGGTAAAATCAGCGCCGTTTCCATCATCGGTGTTGGTACTGGCATCCGGGGTTTCCGGGTTAACGGTCACATTATCTCCCGGCTTCTGGTCATCCCCGGATTCTGCGGGAGGCGGGGTACTGCTGTCCGGGTCCACCACTACATCGCCCTGCTGGGAGCTGCTGGGCGGGAGCAGGTCATCGGTGACCTTGTCTTTGCTGAAGCTGCTTGCGATCACAGCAACCAGGATTGCGCAGACCACAAGACATCCGGCCACGGTCAGCCACTTCTTGGTATTCTCCGTCATCGTTTGGATTCCTCCTTTTTCTGTTGATTATGCTTCTTGTCAAACTGTCTGTGTGACTTCAGGCGGCCAAGGATAGTTCGGCTTTAAGATCTGCTGCCTACATTTTCCTATACCGCCCGTCCTTTGTCAACACGAACCCTACCACAAACAGGCAGAGAAGTCTATTGGGACAATAGAAAACTTTTTGAAAACTGCGTTAAAACCGAGGGGCATAGCCCGCGCTGACCTTGACTGTCATCCGCATGGGCGGCAGAAGCTCTCCTCCAAAAGACACTGGAACCTCCAATTCGATTTCACAGTCCGCCACAAAACGGTCGCCGGCGCTGTCGCCGGAAGCGAACGGTGCGTTGCGGATCTCCACATCAAGGCCCCACACACGGAACTCCATCCCACCATCCTCTGTGTACTGAGTATGGTAGCCGCCCCGATAGGTCAGCCCAAGGATATCGTCCAAGCGTCCATAGATATCGCCATAGTCCAGTGATTCCTCAAAATCTCCCGCCAACGGCTGGTAGGCGCCGGAGTAGCCCTCCCGGACGCCATGGTACACATCGTCATAGTTGTCGTTGACGGTGGAGATCACAGCCTCCTGCACCGCATCCCGAACCCCCTGGGCCACGATGAGCAGACGGAAATATTCGCTGATGCAGCACATCAGCATTACCAGCACCAGCACAATGGCAATAATCAGGGGGAAGGCCACGCCGCGCCGGTCTTTCAAAATCTGCCTGAGTCTGTTCATTTCCAGTACACCTCCGACTTTCCTGTGGCATCTGCCCGCAGGGTGATGGGGAAACTGCCAAAGCCGGCAAAGAGACCGAGGTCGATCTCATGAGTGAGCGTGACCGTGACCTCCTCGTTGAGCTGGATGCGGCCGGTATCGCTCCATTCAATCTCCGGGTCCAGGCCGGTCTGCTCCCGCAGGGCCTGTTCCCGGCGGTCAGTTTCCGGCCCGATCCTGCCGGCGATTTCCGCCTCACGCACCAGTTCAGTGGCAAAGGTATCGAGCTGCTGTTTGGCAATAAAGGCTGGGAGGACCTGCACTGCCAGCGCGATCACCAGCATGGCGCAGAGCACCAGGACGCACACATCGATGTATCCCTCTCCGCGTCGGGATCTCAAAATCCGTTTCAGCACATGGTTACCTCCTCGCCTAAAGTCAGATCCCTTTCCTGACACTGAGCATTATATTCGCTCAAAATACTGGAGATAGAGCTTTCCGATGAAAGATCAGTTTTATCACTTGTCAGGAATTGGTATAGTGCTTCCACAGGATTTTTTGGCTTAAGGATTAAATCCAAGTCATCATCGTCGAGTTCATAACTGTCATGGATAAGAGCAGAAAGCAGGCTTTCCTTTGCCGCAGTTTCAGCTGAATGGCGATAAATTTCATCGGCAGATAGCTGCTTCACCCTTTGAGCATATTCCTTCATTTCATCTTCCGCACGATCAATCAATCGATAGATGCTGCCTGTATAGTCCATTGGGCACCTCCTCTCTTAAAACATCCCGCCCAGGGAATGGATAATCTCGTAGATGATGATGGACAGATAAGTCACCAGGAAGCACATGAGCAGGACAAAGGAGAATACACGGATCTTAGGCGGGATTTTCATGGCCTTTGCCTTGAGGCGCTGGAGTTCCAGCTGCTTCATATCGTGGCTGAGCATCTGAAAGTAGTGGACCCCGTTGTCGCCTCGCAGCACGCCGATGAGTCCGCGGACAATGTCCGAAAGCAGCGGAGAGTTGAACCGGGCCTCAAAGCGGGTCAGCGCCGCCTCATAGGAGCCGGAACGCATATCCGCGGTGAGGACATCCAGTTCAGCGGAGAAAACAGGACCGGAATTCTGCTTATAATGCTCAATCATGCTCAGCACATCCCGGCTGGCGGCCAGTTCTTGGGTGATGGTGGCCACGAACCGGGGCAGTTCCGCCTCAATCTCGTCCCTCTTGGCAGAGAGTTTTTCCTCCGCCCTGCGAATCTCTTTGAAATAAACCGCCACCGCCAGAAGAACAACTATCAACGCCAACATTGGGAAAATCAACAGGCACGGAATCACCGTCAGCAGCACTGCACCGGTCTTGATCATGGCAAAGGCGGTGTACTCCTCCGGTGTCATGTTCAGCCCAGCAGCGGCCAGCGTATTTTTCAGACGGCCCCGCTTATACTCATCCATATGGATGTGTGGGGCCAGCTTGATCGCCCAGCCCATGAGCAGGGCCTCCACACTGCGGGCCTGCTTCTTCTCCTGGCGGCCCACCGAGAGCATGGCACGCTGGGTGGCCAGACGGGGGAGCCTGAGCAGATCAGCCGTCAAAAGAAACATACCCAGCGCAAGGAATATGCCAAATAAAAACAGAAGGAAAGTCATGGTTGTTTTGTTCACCTCCACATAAAAACAGAGCCAGTACACGACAGATGTGTACCGGCCCTGTTTTTCTTCTTATGCTGTATTACAAGGCACTCTTTCTATAGCATTATTGCATCACATCTAACTCCGCAACAAATGACGGATCAAAGTCATCCCGCCAGTTTCGATAGTCAGGATACAGTCCCAAACCCTTTCGGATGAGCTCCCGGTTTTCCGGGGTGTCAATATAGATACCGTCCGGGATGCCGTCCATCCCATAGATGAGCCGGACCCCATCCTGCTCCGCTGCCTTTGCTGCTTCAAAATCTCCATCATAGAGCGCCATGTCATCGATGCGTTCTACATGGAGGGCCTCCGGAATATAGGAACCATGGTTGATCGTTGCGGTAATAAAATAGCCCTTTTCCTGGTTACTGATGAGGATCACCTCCGATACTCAATGGGCTGGGTCAGCTTGATGACCGCTGCGGTGCTGATGAACATCACAGCGGCAATGGCTGCCAACAGCGCCTGCCCCAGCGGGGTGTGCATCAGAACATCGTACCAGTCCTGATTGAGCCAGTACAACAGCGGGATATTGCCGATGACCAGCACCTGCATGGTGATAAACTCCTTGCGGGGCTCAAACACCAGATTCTCCAGCTCACCGTTGACGATCCGCATATCGGAGAGTTTAGCCACGATGGGAGTCAGGATGGTCTTGAGCCCCCGGTCGTGTCGGCAGGTCAGCAGAGCGGCCACCCACTCCCGAAACACGGCGTTGTCGATCTTCGTCCCCATGTCCTGGAGGGCGGCGTCCACATCGGGGTCCACCAGCTTGATCCGGGTGAGAAACTCCACAAACACACTCCGGACGGGCGGGTTGAGATAGTCAATGTTTTCCTCCACTGCCGTCTGGATGTCCTCATTGCGGAGATAAGCTGTGGTGATGATAGAGAGGGCGGTTTCCAGTTCAGCGGCAATGTTCTTTTTGTAGTGATTTGCGGTCAGACGGATAAACCAGAACGGCACGAACATCATGCCCACCGCCAGCACCGGCACCAGGAAGAGGTTGCCCAGCGTCAGGGCGAAGGCGGCCCCTACCAGAAAAAGAAGCAGGGACAGGGCGCACACCATGGGAAACTTGGCGGCCCGGCCAGTCATCCGCAGAATGGTCTGTGTCTCCTCGATTTCCCGGCGCAGAAAGGATTTCTTTTTGCGCCGTGTACTCTCATTAACCTCCGACCGGATGCTTTTGGGCTTACTGGTGATTCTGCGGAACACCCCTTCAGTGAAGTCCATAGGGGAGATGTGTAAAAGGACAAAACAACCTGTGATCAGCCCTATACAGGCAATCAACTGGATCAGATTCATACAGATTCGCCTCCTTCCTTGCCGGTTTCAGGTTTGGCAGGCGGCTTGGACTGTGCGCTCCTGGTCTTCGGAGCGGGCGTTGCCTGTCCTGCCTTTGCCGGACTGGAGCCTGACTTACCCTTAGAGGGAGCGGACTTTTTGCCCACGAGCTGAGTCAGCACCTCCTGCGGCATACCATTGTCGATGAACCGCTTCTGCAGGCTTTCCGAGATGGGGTTGACCGCCTCGTGGCGGCCCTTAATACGGTATTTGCCGTCCTCCAACCGGTTTTCTTCGATTTTGAAGTGATAAAGGGTGTTGTACCGGCGCTCCCCAGTGGGCAGGATCTCACACTCCATGATCTCCATGATTTTACGGCTCTTATCCTCCAGCTGCTTGGCGAACACCACGATGGGGAATGCCTCGGTGACCAGATCCATGAGGGTATCGTCGGCCATCTCGTGCTTACGCTTGCAGAGGGTGACCATACGCCGCCATGTAGCCTGGGATGAGTTGGAATGAATGGTGGTCAACACGCCGTGGCCAGTACGGGCGGCCTCCTGTGCGGCATACGCCTCCGCAGACCGCATCTCGCCCACACAGATGATGTCGGGGTGGTACCGCAGGGCCATGTCCAGCAGCATATCCTGATCGATATTCTGCTTGGCGTTCTCGCTCTCACGGGTGATGGTGTGGATGACGCTGTTGCACACCCGGCCATCTTTCTCCCGCACCAGGTCCAGCTCACGGGAGCCGTTCTCGATGGTGAAAATACGCTTGTTGTCCGGGATGGTGGTCAGGAGCCAGCCTGCCACCGTAGTCTTGCCGGAACCGGTGGCCCCGGCAACGCAGACGGAAACGCCGTAACGCAGGCAGGCGGCCAGAAAGTCCAGCATGGGGCCTGTGGCTGTTCCACCTTTTACGAAGTCCTCTTTCTGCATATTCTGCGGGTTGACGATACGGATGGATGCCGTGACGCCCACATCCTCGTCCACCAAAGGGGTCTTGAGGACCGCGATGCGGATGTTCTTGCTGAGATGGCCCAGGACGGCGGGACTGGCATTGTCCAGCACCATACCGCTGACATGGAGCATACGGCGGATCACATTGACGGCGTGTTCAGGGCTGTCGAAATGTTCCTCCAGCTTGACCGTTTCGCCATTGGCGTACAACACCTCGATATCCCGCCAAGAGTTCACATTAATCTCCTCAATGCCGGTTCCGAAGATGTACTTGGTGAGCAGGCCGAACTCGGCCATCTCCGTGTAGAGGGCGTCCACCAGCTGGTCGCCGGAATAGCCTTTGACCGCGATGCGCCGGTCCTGCACATATTTGGTGATGTACCGTTTGATCTGGGCCTTGGCGTCTTCATCGCCGCCCTCGGTGATGAGGGCGGAATACTTGCCGGAGATATATTCCTGCACATCCTGCAGGACGGTGTTGAAATCCTGCCCTTCATTCTCCGGGGTGAAGAAGAGAGAATGCGCCCGATAGCCGCCTGCAGACTCTGTATTCAGGGACCGCCTGGGGAGATCCTCCGCCATGTTCACGCTATCTGTGGGATCAGCTTCAACCCCTGTCCCATCATCAGCTGGGGCGTGACGCAGCGGCTCATCTGCGGGCTGGGGTTCTCCAACGCCGGCTTCATGCTGATTCTGACCCATATTGCCGCTTACCGGGCAGTCCGGGCCGAAATAGAGGGGGAGTTCTTTTTTCCGCCCGTCCGGACCTGTCGTGATATGTGTTGCGGCGGCTTTCTCAGCGGACGCTTTGGGAGCGAACAGGGACTGACTTCGCTTCTCGCCTAACACCCAAACACCTCCCTGGCAATCTTCTCGATCTCCTTGCGGAATACCCGGCTGTCCTTCATGGATAGGTCCGCCAGCAGGTTGCCGGCCAGATACTGTCCCTCCAGCTCCGCCGAATGGGGCAGCGTGAAGGCCACTGTCCCCAGCGCCTGACTCATGTGATCCCCGGCCTGCTGGGACTTTACATTGCTGGCGGTCTTGTACTGCTTGTCCGTATCCCATTTGGCATCCCGCAGGAGGGGAAGTTGGCTGGACAGGTAGCTGATGCTCTTGAGGTCGGCGTTGGCCAGCCGCAGGACGGAATCCGCCTCCATGAGCGCCACAGCGGAGAGGATGTCGTTGGCGATGTAACTGCCGCAGTCAATGACCACATAAGGAGCGATCTCCCGCAGGCAGTCGATGAGCTCCCGCGCCTGCACCTCGTTGTAAGGCGGGTAGGTGTACTCATTCTCTCCCTTGAGCATCCCCAGCATGGTGAGGTAACCCAGGCGTTTGTGGGTGACCAGGTTGTTCTTGACCAGATTCTCCGACACATGGGCGGCGGCCAACACGCTCCCGAGGGAACGCTCGCACTCCAGATCTGCCGCCGGGCAGATACAGGGAAGCATTGGGGCTGTCATGTCGCAGAGAAGGAGGATCACATTCCGGCGCTTGTCGGCCAGATACTTGGCCAGCCGCACGGCCACGGTGGTCTTGCCGCTGCCAGGGTGGCCCACACCGCCAGCACCCCGCCGCTCTGATCCTCCTGCTCACAGGCGTCCTCCTGGCCACTTCCTCGGGAAAAAATACCCGCTTTCTTGAAGTTCAGCATCAGGCCACCTCCTCGGTTTTCGCGGGCGCCTCCGTTTCTGCGGTTTCGCTGGAGTCAGCGGCGGGTTCGGACTCTGCGGGATTCTCCTGTGGTTTCTCCTCGGGGTCCGGCTCCGGGGGATACAATTCCAGAATGATCTCGTCTTGAGAGGTCAGGAACTTGTCGGCATTCTCCCGGTCGCCCCGGTAGACCAGCGCCAGATGGATGGTCCCCTCGGCCTCCAGCTCGGCCAACACTTTGGCCTGCTCGGGGGACACCAGCAGGGTGACAGTATCGGGCAGTTCCTTGTCATCCTCCTCGTCCACAGGCTCACCGGTGTTGGCGTCATAGCCGGAGGAGGCGGTAACACTGATAATCTCCACATACTGCAGCTCAGCGGGGACAACGGTCTGGCCCTGCTGCTTGTAGTCCGGGGCGATCACCGACACAATGTCGCCGCTCTGCAGCTTGCCGGAGAGCCCCTCCGCAAAACTTTTGATGGACACGGAGATGGCCTGCTGGCTCCCGTCCAGGCTGTACAGGTAGGCGTTTTCCGCTGCTGGGGCGTCTGAGAGTTTGGAAGGGATGATATAGTCGCCCACAGCCAGATCCGCAGTAGCGTATTTACCCACGGCGCTCTCTTTCTGCCGAAGGACATCCTCTGGGAGATTATAGCCGCCCACCTCCACGATCTGAACCATGCTCTCGGTGATCTCATCGCCGGCCCGGATGGGCTGGACTACCCGCACGATCTCAGCTTTCTGGCTGACGCTCTGGTTGAACAGCGGGGTCAGACCGAAGCAGATCAGCAGGGAGAGCAGGATGCAGATTACACCGACCACGGTGCGATTTTTCAAAAAACTCATACTGGCATTTCCTCCTTGATTTCATGTTGGGTCGGAAAGTCCGGGCATTACGCCCGGACCGATCTGGCCCTTCTGCTCCGCTTCAACCGGGGCAGAAGAATGGCGGCCGCCGTCAGGGGCAGGGTCACGCCAACGATGGTGAGCACAGTCTTTCTCGTTACATGGAACTTCTTCATAGCAGTCAACCTCCAAAACAGTATAGTGCGGCAAAGCCGATGGATAAAAATGGTCCCAGCGGTAGCGCCGCCCGTGTCATTGCGGGTAGCGGATGATGAATGAATTTTTGAAATAACATAGCGGTGCAGAAATACAGCACCGCCAGCAGCAGACCCAGCGCCATCCCCCAGATCCCCCGCCAAAAGCCCAGCACAAAGCCGGCCGCAGCAGTGAGTTTGATGTCGCCGCCGCCCATGCACTCCGGCCGGATCAGGGCGGCAATCAGCAGGGGCAGAGCCGCCAGCACTCCAAAAAACTGGGCGGGGCTGAAGGAGATCAGCCCCGCCGCGGCGGTCAAAAGACAGAGGAAATCCGGGATAGTACGCTTGCGGCAGTCCACCGCAGAGGCAGCGGCCAGTGCCGTGAGAAACAGGAACGCCTGCACCGGGTATCAGCCCTTGTAGTCAAACATTTCCTCTACGCGCTCGGTCACGGTGGGCAGGACGGTGTCCCCGAACAGAGTGTAGAGGCCAGCCAGGAGCAGGGCGCCCAGCACCACGGCAATCAGGATCTTGATGGCGGTGTCGATGTAGCCCTCGCCGCGAGTGTTGCAGAGAGGGGCGGACAGGTGGGCACGGGCGCAGGTCATGGCGCAGTGGGCCTTGCAGGTCATCGTCTTTACGGTGTTGGACATCTTGTTGAACATCTTCTTCATAGAGAGTTCCTCCTCAAAATTTTAGATTGTTGATTGTTGTGTGGTCAGTGGGTCACATACCCATCTTCTGAGCCTGCTGTGCCGTGGGGTCCGGCGCGGACTGGGGAGAGCGGTTCATCCCCTGCGTCAGTGCCTGCTGGTAGGCGGTCACGACAGCCGATTCCAGTTCGGCGCGTGCCTCCCGTGTGTACGGAAAACAGATGTCCTTGATTTCACCCTTGCTGTTGATCTGGCCGGGCATGGATACAAACAGCCCATTGCTGCCCTCCATGAGCTTGACGCCCCGGACGGCAAAACAGCCGTTGATGTTCAGCGATGCGGTGGCCCGGCAGGGACCGTCAAACTGGATAGAGTGGATACGGACATCATACTGCATGGGAAGGACAGGAGTATCCTGCTGGGAAACCTCTCCCTGGGGGTTTTCACTTGTGGTCTGCGCTTTTGCCATGGTGGGTTCCTCCTTTTCTGAATATAAAAAATAAGTGGCTTTTCCGCTCTTGGGTCACAGGGTCATGGTCATGCCTGATTCCTGCTCCGGGGCTTTCAGTTGGACGGGGACGATAGCTGTGCGGTCCACATAGTAGAACTCGCTGCCGGAATCGTCGTAGAGTTCGACAAGGTCTGAGATGGCCAGCGGCTGTCCGTCGCTGCCCAGGGACCTGCGACAGAATGCCTCCCAGATCCCATCCAGACTGTTGGTGCTGACAGTGCCGTCAAACACTGCCTGGTAACGGGTAAGGTCAGGTCCGCCATATTCACCACTCATGCGGTCCAGCCCAATGAAGCGCATGGCGGCGGGAGCTGAGGGGCCGAGCTGCCAGATACGGCAGGATTTCAGGGCTGGCCCGTTGTCTGCTGCCTTCTGGTATCCACCGCTGGAGAGACGGTCATAGATGCCGTCCTCCCACCGGACAGCCAGCCCCTTCCTTGCCAGCCAGTCCTCCAACTCCTCACGGCGGAACATGGAGTCCGCCACCACTCCTTGTTCTGTCCTGTAGCCCACTGGATTCCCATAGTAGAGCAGACATCGATTTTTCATTTCCACACTTCGCATGGCGGCATATCTCCTTTCTGCGGTTAAGTCATTTCCATCCCTCCCATGCCTGCGTTCTGCCCTTGAAACTCCTCCAGCTTTTCTCTGGCCCAGCCGGGGAGGAATTCCTCTTTCAGAACGCCGGTGAAGTCTGTGCGGTTCCATCTGGTCTGCTCTCCATCGCCCAGGCAGGTACAGCGGATAGACCGACCGACAGCGTGGGGGCTGCATCCAAAGCCGTCATGGGCCAGCCAGAGCTGGTTCTGGGGCGTCCAGCAGGACTCCTTGAGGGTGTCTGGACTGAGCACCAACACCCGGCCCTCATAGTCCAGAGATTCATAGGAGTTGGGTTCGCAGTGCTCCGGCCCAAATAGTTCCAGCTTGCCGTATGCCTCCCTCACTTGACTGATAAATGCGTCCAGATACGCCAGGGCGGTGTCCACTTCAAAATAACGGTTATGGGCATCATCGGGTGGGACATAGGCTTTCTTTTGCCATTCTTGGTTTTCCGCGCTGAGCTGCTCCTTGTAAGGCCCCAGCCTTTCTATCGTGTTGGCCAGGACGAAATTGGTCCGCTTGAAGCCCCACCGTTTCAGCACCATTTGGGATGCTTCCGGCTTTAATGCGCTGCGGCCGTCGCCATAGACGCGGATGACGGCTTCGATGTCCCGCGCACAGGATACATTGGCGTGGAAACTTGCATCCCAGAGCGCAGCTTCCCCAAGTCTGTGGGCCTCTGACTGTGAGCCGGGATAGAGGTAGATATCCTGTTCCATCTTGCCTCCTTTACGGCAGGCGCCATTTGCCCGCTGGGGGGATCGTCAGCGGGCTGATGCCCAGCTCATTGAGCAGGCAGCAAAGCTCCACCGAAAGCTCCCGCAGTTCCTCCGTTGAGGGGACGATGATGAGCGCTCCATCCGCGGCCAGAACCGCGACTTCTTCTCCCACGGGGATAGATGCCTCGGATAACAGTGCGGCGGGCAGATTGAGTTCCATACCGCTGCTGGTGTATCCGGTACACTCAGCGTCGTCACAGGTTCTGGTCACCAGGAGTCTGTTTGCGTCACAGTCGCAGATGTACTGGTTCGCTGGGGTGGTGATGGGAACTTCTTCCCCCGGCTCATAGCCCATTCCGCGCATGAAAAATGCAGGCAGGGTCAGAGACCCGTCTACACCGACCCGAACCGTTGTATGGATCTTACTCATCGCCGTGTTCCTCCTGCCCATTGCATGCGGTGCGTTCTCCGTAGATGAGATTCCCCACCATCAGCTGTTCCTCCAGCTCGCCCAGGCAGATTCCGGCTTCACCCAGCATCTCCAGCAGGTAGGGAGGCACATCCCGCAGGTCATGGTCATATCCGGCCTCGGCAATGGTGACGGTCTTTTCTTCGTCATCCACATAGACACAGAGCTTGGCCCCGGCAGGGATGCCGGCTTCTTCCCGCAGGTAGTCTGGCAGTTCCAGCATGCCGTCCTCCAGATCATCGAATGGGCAGCCATCCTCGCAGTCATCACAGGTGCCACAGACTCTGGCCAGATGGACGGTGAGCTCCGTGGCCAGCCGGTGCAGGGCATCCATCGCCTGGATCAGTTCCATGGTGGTCATTTGCTTTTTCAGAACGACCACCGCGCTGTCCAGCGTGTGGATCTCGACCTTTTCTCCGCCCTCAAAGCCACTGATCTTGAACGCTCCGCCGGGAATCAAAAGAGTACCATTGTTTATCTGTTTGTTGAATTTCATCTTCTTCTCCTTATTACATTGAAATTGTAGAACGGGCTGGATTGGATGCTCCCGGCCATTCCTGTCCTTGTTGGGCAGCCAGCCCGTCCCGGAAGGCTGTCAGATCTTCTCCTGTCGGCGTATAGCGTCTTGCTTCAAGGGCGGCCATCAGCGCATAGGTCTGGCCAACCTCGGACAGCAGTGCCCGAAGATCGTCCGCAACCATATCCGTCCCCATCCGGCGGAGCTGCACGGTAAAGGTGATTCGGTAATGCGGCTGGCCGGGGATGCTGTCGATCCGCATATCCATTCCCAAGTTGGAATCGTGTTGCGGGCGGATATAGACCTGACCCACTACGCTGGGGCAGACCTGAAGGCGGCCCTGACTCATTTCCTCAATCAGCTGAGCCGCCTGCTGGAGCTTTTCCAGTTCAGAGAGCTGTTCATCCAATTGCCTCACCCCCGTTCCAGTCAAACAGCGTCATTTGAGAGGGAACCGCCCGGCTCCGCTCCCGCAGGTCATAGTTGGCGATAAGCAGTTCCGGGAACTGAGCCCCATTGTCGTACCTCTGCTTGATGTTGTTGATACGGGTGGTTTCCATGAGGTAGATGCCTGGCCTGTCGTACAGCCCGCGGACAAAGGCGTCGTCGTTGTAGGAGAGCAGGAATTTGCCCTCGATCCGCATCAGGGCGTCCCGCAGGCGGATGTGGTCGGCTTCGGTGAAACCGTCTTCACCAATGTTCTGGTAATACCCCTCGGTGGCATGGTAGGGCGGGTCGAGATAGAAAAAGCTCACTGGCCGGTCATATTGATGGAGCAGTTTTTCAAAGTCCTTGTTCTCAATAACCACCTTGGCAAGCCTCCGGTGGGCCTGCTCGATGAGCGAAAAGTTGCTACGCATATCGTGGGGCTGGCTGCCAAAACTGGTCAGCCCGGAGGCGTAGCTGTAGCGGATGAGCTGATAGAACCATGCCGCCCGTTGGACATCGCTGGCGGGGCTGTCCCGCGCCAAGGCGGAGCGGATGCGGTCAAAGTCCTCCCGTGCGTTGAGTACATACCGCAGAGCCTCCATCAGTTCCTCCGGTTTGTCCCGCACACAGCGGTACAGGTTGACCAACAGGCCGTTGAAGTCATTGTAGACCTCAAAGTCGTTGCCGGGAGGCTTGTGGAACAGTACCCAGCCCCCGCCGCCGAACACCTCAATGTACCGCTCATAGTAGAGGGGGAACAGCCGGACGATCAACTCCCGCAGGGCCTTCTTGCCTCCAATCCAGGACATGAAACTGTTCAGGGCGTATCACCCCCATCCAGCGGCAGGCGGGTCTGTGCGGTATCCTCTCGCTCCAGAGTCCGATCCAGTCCCCGGATGGCGGCCGCGATTCCGCTGATCCGCCTGGTCAGATGGGCGATGGTGGCCCGCACCTCCTGGTCCGTGGCGGCATAGAAGTATCCACTCCCGTTGCTGGCGATGGGGACGCCATCCCGCCGCAGGGCATTGACCATGTGTCGAACCTGAATCCCTTTGATGCCGAAGGTCAGTTCCAACTCCCGGCTGGTGGCGGCGTTGAGAGCTCCCATGTGGTACTGCTCCAGATATTCCGCCAGCCGTTCTTTCTCCATGAATGCCTCCTTTCCGGGCCTGTTTTCCGAAAAAGGGCATAAAAAGAAGGGGCCGTTTTCCCCTTTCGGAAAACGGCCCCTGTGTCATATTCTATATCCTGTTTTTACTTCATCGAATCACCCCCAGCTCCCGCAGCGGACAGATGCGGTTTTTGTGACTTGGCAATAGATCGGCTATATTGACAGAGCGGGACTGTGGTGCTCAGGCTGGCTATACTCATACCGGCGCTCTCCACCGTTCCAGGCTACATAGCCGTGGTCGGTGGTCGAGAGGCCATATTGACCCATATTGGCCTCTGCGTAGGCAGCCCCGTCAAAGGCGTCTGTTATCAGTCTGTTGGGCGGGATCACGCCGTTTCGGACCGCAAGTTCCCGCCCGTATGCGGCCAAGTCCATGCCGCGGGGGAAGAACTCATAGTGCTGGAGATTCTGGGCGAGATCCAGAGCCAAATCCAGCCGGTGGCAGTCCTCCAGCTCCAGCACCGCCTGCCATTTGTCCAACCAGTGGGGTGCCCCCTGACCCTGTTCCGCCCAAACATAACCGAAGTCAATGGCATGGCGAACCAGTTCGCTGGCTGAGTCGTACTGGTCGAGAATACCCGTCAGCTGGGGCAGGCAGCAGTCCACCTCCAGCGCGATGCACTCGCTGAGGCTCTCTGCCTGTAGCGAGTCCAGCCCCAGCAGGAGTTCGTCCGGATGGTTTGAGTCGATATACTCGCCGGAATCCGGGAAGCCAACCCAAATCCCCTCCATATTGCTCCGGCTGGCCAGTTTAACTCGTATGGCATAGTCACCGGCGACCGGCTGGAGGGTGGGATCTTCCTCTACGAAGGGATCTGCCAGTTTGATGTTCCGCACATAGTGACCGTTACAAAAGGCTCCATTCTGCGACTGGTGGTAGGCGGCCCCCAAATGCTCCGCATTCAGGAATGGACGGGCGGCATCCGAGGAACACTCTATGCTCTCCATGACAAATTTTCCAAGCGCGGCCTCGTCTCCCGCGCCATAGAAGAGGTCGTAACAGTCCAGTTGGGACGCAATCCGCATCACATGGCCGATCTCTTGGGGCTTCTCCAACTCCATCGCCCCTTGGAACAGGATCTTTTCTTTCTCTGTCATATTGGAAAAGCGCCGCTCCAGCCAGTCATGCTCCGATTTTGTAACATAGAAGCCGTCCAGCTTGTCAAAGAGGGCGGCGTTTTGATCTGACATCGCTCACATCATCTCCAGTCCTTGTCCTATTTCCTGTTCCGGCTGAAATACCGGGAGAGGCTGGCCGTCCTTTCTGCGGATCAGACCATACTCTGTGATAACCCCCAGCCGGTCATCCAGCATCTTCTGGCCGATCTGGGCCGCCTGCGGGGTCTGGAACAGCTCCTCTGGTAAAGCAGAATACTTCTCACGGAACATCATCTCCGCATAGCCCCAGGTCTGCGCTACCTCGGGACGGAGTTCGTACTGGTCAATCTCGCCCATCAACCGTGTGGCGTCCTGCAGACTGGGGTGGTCAACCACGGATAAAAGCGCCTTATACTTGACCATATCCGATTCGGGCCACTCCCGTTCTATTTGAGCCAACCGCTTGGCAAATTCGTCGGCCTGTTCAATGCCATCCTCATCGTCGATAGCGTTGTTGATAGCATCTCGCAGGAAGGGGATCAGGCAATCCACACAGCGGAATGCACATTCATCCACTGAGGCGGCATCTACTTTTTCCACCGCTCTCCATATACCGGCATCCGCTGCGGGAAGATTCAGCACTGCGGTTTTGTCGTTATCATAGCTTGGGTCATTGAAAAATCCCTTACGCACCTCCAGCATCACCGGAGCATCGGAGCGATGGAAGCAAGCCGTTTCATTGGACTGGCACACATAGATGTCCTTGATTTCTCCACCCAGTTCCGCATAGCCGAAGTCGGTGAACACGCCGCCATGATCCTCCTGATGCTGTTCTCCCAACAGTTCCAGCAGTCTTTCTTGAAAGCCGCTGCCCTCCTCTGTGGTGTCAAGCAGAGCCATAGCCTCATTTGAGAGCATTTCATTTGCGTATAAAAACGCCCCCAGTTCTTCATGATTGGAAACTCGGGGCGCAAAACAGCAGATATCGGTATTGTAGGTCAGGTTAATCAATTGGTTCAGCGGAATGGGAGCGACGCGGTGATTCTGCTTGATTTTCAAAAGAGCATCCATCCCTTTTTTCTGCTCCTCTGTCAGTGAGGCCAATCGCTGGGCAAACAGGTTTAGGTCGTATAGATTAGCATTCCACCCAATCATGGCATGCGTGAGGCCATTGTAATGGATGCAGGTTAGCTCATTTTTGCAGAAGCTACCGTCTTTGATTCTCGCCTTTTGGAGTGCGTCGCTGAACTCCGCAAAGGATGCTGGCATTTTCATTACCGTGGCCGTCTCATAAGATTTAGGTCCACTGTTGCTGATCTCCACCTCGAAAATTGTCTTATCTAAGAGTAATCCCTCCCTGTGTAGACTCTTGCTCAGGAGCCTCGGGCGGTTCCATGTCTGAGTGAACTTCGTTTACGGTTTCCAATATGGATTCCAAGTCTCTTTTCCGAGAAATATTCGCAAAATCCACGGAGCGGCAGTATACTTCGCCATCCTTTCCCACAGAGCACTGTGTCTGCTCTTTGCCTCGCATCTTTTTCGATTTCACTGCCAGGCATCCGTCATCGGCAATTCGTGAGGAGAAGCCCTTTTCCTTTAACCGCTCCGACAATACCGAAAAAAACTGCCGCGTTCTCCCATCAAGATCCATTTTATACGCCTCTTTCTATAAACTCATTCCCTGCATCTCAATATCTTCTGCAGGAGCGGAAGGGGCCTCATAGAGTGTGCTTCGGCCATAAGCGATGCGGATGATATCCTCTGCGGAGTAGTCGGAGCCAGCGCCAAAAAGATGCCTGAACTGCAGGCGGTCTGACGGAGCAATGTACCATGTGGAATACTGAGACTTCAGCCCTTTCAGGGATTCAGCCGATGTTTTGAAGGTCAGTTCCACTCCGTCCTTCTGTACCGTGACATTGACCGTCTTTGCGCCACTTTTTTGGAGGGCATCTGTAATCGCCCGCATCCGATAGACCGGTGCATCGCTGTCCTGGCTGAGCATCTGATACTCTGCCAGCAACGCATCCTTCTTTAGAAACTGCGCCAGAAATTCCTCCTGGTTGTCCCGCATGTACTGTTCCGCAGTTGTTTTTATATAATCCTCCGGGGATTTGAGGTAGGAGAGCAGGGTGTCTTCTGTCAAGGATGTATAATACTCACTGTGAAACTGTACATCGGGTTTCTCCCCAGAAAAAACGAGGGAAGCTGCCTCCCGCCCTGCCTCGGTTCCCTTGTAATACCGGTATGAATTGATGTTCCTCTCACTGGTGAGTTCCCTGACAGAGAGGCGACTTCGCTCATTGGAAATGGCCGCCTCAACATAGCGGTCGACCTCCTGAGCGATGCGCTTCCCAAACGCCGTAGAATCCTGGCATTCTTCTTCCGTCAGTCCGGAGACAAAGTTGGGAAGGGGGTCATCCAGAAGATGGAGCGCCTGGTGTTGCCGGTCGTACAGGCCGCAGAACTCCAAACGGTCGCTCCAGCTGATCCTCTCTCCATAAAATGTTTCGCATCCAAAGAGGTAATCAATCTCTGGCGTTGCGGGAACTTTCACTACTGAGCCCAAATGCTTGCCCTTTTGCAGAACTAAAACTGGCACAGCGGCATTTTCCAGCCACTCTTGAAACTCCTGCCGGGGAAGTGGGGCCTGCTTTTGCTGCGACATTACAAAATCCTCCCATTTTACTGTTTCTGCTCAAAGTTTGCACAACTTGTCTGTCCCGAGTATGACTCTTCATAGTGTTTGGGGTCAGCACCAGGCACATCCCACCCAGCCATGCTTCCTATCTCCATAGCTTGCCGCTGGATGGGGGTGACGCCCAGGTCTTCGTTCAACTCATCCGCCAGTTCCACATTCCCTTCCTTGTCGCCGGTATCCCAGTCGGAGGGGTAGTAGCCAGTTTCACCCCGTTTGATGCAGATAAGCTGTCCGGTGGTCCGCAGGGTGGAGAAGCACAGTTCCGGCAACCCCTCGGCCACCTTGGGGGCAAACCGTTCCTGTTCGGTTTGGATGCTCCAATCATCAGGCTGCCACAGATGGACATACAGCTCGCCGCCGTCCACCTCGATGGGGCGCTGCTCGAAGCCTTCGCCCCATCCGTCAGAGGCTTGTCCACCCAGGTACTCTTTTAAGATGGTAAGCTCTTCCGGAGTCAGCTCTCCGGCCACCCGGCACTCCGCTACGCCCCAGAGCTGGCGATTCCTGACCTCAACAGTAAACACCGCCGAGCGGACCTTGTGATCTACACTGTCGTCCTCACCGTACCAGCGCATGAGGCCGCTCTCGTTTTCCTCTGGTACCCGGTTTTTTACCAGAGCGGACAGAATTTGTCCCTCATAATCCATGAGGGTGTGGCCATCCCACTCCTCACCGTCCTCTGACATATCCCCCCACTCGTCCCGTCCATAGAAGTCCGCTGTGAGCGGCATATACAATTTGAATGTCTGAGGCTCTGGCAGATAGACCGAGAATCGGTCTTCTCCCAGCACCAGAGCCAAGGTACATCCATTGTCCCACTTTACATGGAATTGCCCGGCATCGTCGATATAATCCAGTTTCCCGGTACTGCCGGGGGAAATGGGCCGGGGATTACCGCCTATCTCTGTGAGTTGGATGCGGGAATCCTTGGGGAACTGCTGCCGCAAGAAGTCCAGCCACTCTCTCGGTACGCTTTGCATTTACATCTCTCCCATTCTAATCCCAATATCCGGCTGATTTAATTGTTGATAGAGCCGTTCCATCGCCTCCGCCACCACGAGGTCCGACCGGAAGCTTTCCAGTTTTTCGTGATCCGTAAAGAATTGCTGTTCACCGCTCTGGAAATGAACAAAGTCCACTGTGGCGATACCGTCCTTAATAACGCCCAGCCGTTTCTCACTGGTATTGCTGTCCTGGTAGATTTGGATTGCTTCCTCCAGAGTCAGATCTTGCCTGATTATCTCCTGCGGGGTATTGGTGTCCGCCATGACAAACCAGGCATAGGTGTGGGGAATGCTGGGATCTGCGGCTTTCCTAAGAGCCTGCTTCCCAGTTTCAGTCAGTCCATAGTTGCAGGTACAGCGTGAATTGTCCTCACCGGCAAAATCCAACAGGATATCGTCTACCGCTTTTTTGACCTCCGGATCGTCTGTCAGCGTTTCAAAGCGGAAGCCGGTTGTGCTGCGGAAGGGCAGTTCCTCCCGGATGGCCTGGAGCAACGCCTTGGAATCCGTGAACTCCTGCTGTTCGCCGCTGGCGAAGGTTACCCGACCTACCACAGGGTGTTCCTGTCGGTACATCTCCTGCTGGCAAAGATCATAGCAATAGAGGTACCCCTGATACTCGCCGGGAAAGGGAGTACAGCGTAGACAGAAACGGTAATTTTCTGTTTCCGCAATATAGCCATAACTCCTGCGGTCCTCTGTGATGGAGCCGCCATGCTGCCAGCAGTAGGCGTCCATGGCCCCCAGATTCTTCAGGAGTCCAGTCTGACGCAGGTCGTCCACAAATCGCTGCAGCACCTCTTTGAACTCCGGGGTGTTGAACCTATCCTCGTTATGGGGCCACCAGGTGTGCCAGAACTCCTTCTCACCATGGCCGAAATCCATGCGGAGGTGGCCTACAGTACCCAGTGCCTCGTCCAGCTTTTCTTCGGAATAGAACAGCCCCACCTCATCCAGGGAGGCGGGGCGCAGTACAAACTCACGATTATCCTGGGGGTAGGCCAGATCATGCTCCTCGCAAAACTGCTCCAGCGTCATTTCTTCTCCCAGCAGATAAAATGTGCCGTTGACCCGGCGCGAAGCAGTACCTTCATGCTTTAAAGGGATTGGAGAAAGTACGGTTCCTGCATGATAGTCAGCGGCATGATCCACCAGAGTGGTTCGGGTGCTGGGAGATTTATGTGTCCCCCGCAGGTCATAGCAGTACCACCCATCAGGAATGATATCCCGCTGAATCAGCCAGTTGGTGAACAGCACAGGTTTTCCAAGCAACGCTGCGTGTTGCATGGAGTCTGTCCAGATGTTAATGCTCATTTAATCCCTCCCATATTCACAGTGTTTTCCCACTCGTGCTGGTTCCACAGCGTATCTTGTATCTGCGTACAGGGATTAATGCATCTGCAACCCATCTTGTACTTCAGGGAACGGATCACTGAGCTTTCGGAGCAGGCCAAATTCGGTCCTTCTCACACCATCCTCCCGCATATAAAAGTTGCCCATTGCTTCGAAATCCGTAAAGCCATCGAGGGTAGAGATCAGCTCCTCGTCCGCCCCGATCCGCTCCAACACCTGCTTGCCATATTCCTCCGGATCGTCCGGTACACGCTCGTAGTCATCCAGTTCGATGGAAAACCTCAAAGCCTCCTGGAGCGTTGCCGGCTGTTCCACCTCAAGGACAGAGAGGTATTTCAGCAATGCGCCATCCTCCTGATCCATTATCCGGATATTTTCCGCCAACTCGTCCAATTGCTCCAGTCTCAGATCCATCCCCTGGAGAGGAAGATATTCCCCCAGATAAGGCCGCAGGGCCTCCACCCGAGTGAGTTTCGCCATATTGAGGCTGTCCACTCCCAGAAGTTGTCTGGCGCTCTCCAATTGCTCAAAGGTCGCAGGCAGAGTGATCTGCGCTGTTTCGCTCTGTACACGAACAGGGCAGGGGTTTTCCATCCATATCCGGAAAACGCCGTCCAATCTCTCGTTCTCCAAAAGTTCAGGTGTCTTTTTCTGCACATAATTGCCGCTGGAATATTCTCCTCCATGCTTTTCCCGATATTCAGCCCCCACACGGGCATAATTGATATAGGGCTTGAAGCGATCCGGAAATGGTGTGATCCCTTTGTTCACAAGGTAGATGCCCAATTCTGAATCAGACGACACATTGTTGACGAGCATATACTCATCCAGCCTGTCCGCCACAGTAAGGGCCCCCTCCAAGTTCCAGACACACTCCGCATCCAATGCCCCGGAAAAGATGGCGGCTTTCGCCGGAGAAAGTGCCTCTGTGCGTTCCGCCAGTTTTTGTAGTTTTTGAAACTGCTCCGAATCTTCTACATCCACATCGTACAGGCATCGGTAAAGGACCGGTACATTGCTGCTCACATCCAGGATGGCGGTGGCTGTGGTATCGAGGCTGATTCTGTCCAGGAAGGCAAATGTCTCCCCAATCTCAGCGGGACTGGCGGGCAGTTGCAGACGGACAGTTTCTTCTCCTTTTCCCCGGCTCAGAGTCAACAGAATCATCGTTACATTCCTCCCATCTGAAATTCCTGTTCCCGCTGGTGCTGCTCTGCCGGACCGCCGGCCATCAGCTCCCCCAATGTCAATGTGCCACAGTAGGCCACATATCCTTTCTCCGTGAAGGCTCCTGTTTCCTTCTCCATACGGAGTTTGCCGTAACGCTCATAATCATAGAACTCCTCCAGATTGGGGTCATATTCATAATGGCCGGAGTCCTGGATCATGTATCTGCCATATTCGGCGGGAGTGCGGACTTTGGGTGCAAACTCAAACAGCTCCAGATTTTTGGCCAGTTCGCGTATCTCGCCGGCACACTCCGGCTTGGCCATCTCCATGACCGCCGTCAACTTTTTCTGTTCCAAATCAGACAGTGCAGCGATGGCCGTCGCCATATCATTCAGCGCGAATAGATCCTCCCGTTGTCCCTCCAGGACCTCCTCCACCTCGGATGGAAGCAGACTGTCCTCATACCAGATGCGGGCATCGTGGATGTTAACGCCTGAGCGTGCAATTCCACGCTGGAGCTGTTGCTCGGAGCAGGGCAGGAGCAGCCAAGTGATTTGATCTGTATTTTCCGGCTCCTGCCGGGAGGAAAGCCCTACCGCCAGCAGATTCGGCTGGTAGTGGTAACAGGGGAAGTGGCGGCCGTCATAGAGCTGCTCCAGTTTCATCCCGTTATCATAGACCACGCCATAAGGGGTAATCCTTCCCTCAAGATGATTGAGGATCAGGTCCAGAGCGAACTTGCGGCCATCCAGCCGCTCGAGCTCCTCGATTCTGCAGCCCCCACCCTGCATCGTCATGTAGTGCTGCCGCCCAATGGCGTCCAGGTCGGAGAAGTCTGTGATGACCGTGGCCTGCTGGCAGCAAAAGGTCAGATTGATGAAATCCTTTATATTTGAGACGCCCAATTTGCAGGCCATTCCCTGGAACTGGGCAGCCTCACCGTCATCAAAACTGTCCAGCCGTTTGGCCAGATAGTCCAGCTCATCAAAATTGACCAATGAGCCAACCAGCCTGTTCAGTACGGTATAGAAGCTGTCCAGTTCATCCACCCGGCAATCCTGCCGGAGCGCGTCACCGATTTCCAATGGCTCCAGCAGTTCGATCATGCGGTCATATTTCTCATCGGGGATAGGGAATGGAACCGTAATCTGCCCATATTCCGGGTGCTGAGCGCTGCTCAGTACCGCTTTCAGCACATAGCCCATTCTGGTGCCTCCTTACTCGCATCCATGACCGCCTTTCCATATCTGGCAATCATGGTTGCGTAAATAATATTGTGGAAGTCCAGATCACTCACCAGTTTTGGGTGTGCCAAATCTTCTGCCTCCATGGGTGACTTCAGGTCATACAGCCGTCTGGCGGAATAAAAGATGGGGTAATCCTGTATCGCAAATCCATGGGGTTTGGATACGATGCGGCTGAAATCAATGGAATCGTGTGAAAGAGCGGGGAGCGCCGGTTGCCAGAGTCGCTCCTTTGAGGCGAGAAGATAGAGCGCCGCCAGATAGCCAGGAGGCGCATCATCCCATACCCTGTCCGCAAAGCGGCTTCTGAGGTGGACGGACACTGTGTGCAGGACTGCCTGATCCGGCCCGCTCCAGTGTTCCACAGCCTGAATCCTCTTGTGCAGGCCGGCATGAGGGATGTGTCCGAAATATTCCAGAATCAAATCCAGGTACTCAATCGCGCCGGACTTCAACCGCTCCGCGATATACGGACAGGTGCGGACTTGACAGGATCGGCGGCGGTAATGCAGGCAGTACCGGCAATCCACATCCTCCGGCTTGTAGCAGAAGCGGCTGAGGATCATCATCCCGCCGCCGCGCTTCTGGAAGCCAGGGACGCTCATCATCATATGCTCCAGACCAGCTCGAGGGGTATTCTGAGCGAAATATCTTGTCATGGCACACTCCTTCTTTCAAAACAAAAAAGCGGGAGCTGCTTATGCTGCACAGTGTGTGCAGATGCGGCTCCCGCTTTTTCTGATGTCACATATCAATTTGTGGCTCCTGTGCTTGTCCCTGCTCCAGTCTGTCCGCCAGATCTGGGACAGTGTATTCGATCTTTGTCCTTGCGGTCTGCATGGCTTTGAGGTGTCCATCTTCCAGCTCTGGGCCTTCATCCAGCAGGTAGTCTGTGGCCCGGTAGAGTTCAGTTAGCTCCTCCGGTGAGAAAAGCTGGGTCTTGGAGATCAGCCCGGAGCGGACGGCAAAATCCTGCTTGGCCCCGCAAAAATCTTCATCATAATAATGTCCGTAGCTCACGCCGGTTCTGTTATAGTCCCAGATCCAAGTGACAAACTGATAGCCCCTGCCATTTTCCAACTCCCGGCCAGCCAGCACTGCGCCGCCAAAATCCGCCAGCAGATGGAATTTTTCGCTCAGACCGCTGATATGAAGGGTGGGCGCAGTTTGAACCTCCTCAACATAAGTGTACACTTCATCTGCGGTCTGTGCGACTCTGTGGTACAATTCACTGGCCTCCGGATTATTGCTTCCGGCAGGAAAAAGGAACACATCGTTTCCTGGAGAAACAAAGAGGACAGGCTGACCATGGAGGAAAATCTCCAGCCGCCTATCCTCTACATTGGATGATTCAACTCCGCCTTCTCTCAGGCGCCGGGAAAGTTCTTCAAAAAATTTTTTCAATGGTTAAACCTCATTTCTTTTTTATCTGTTGGGACGACAACAAAAAAGCGGAGATTCTATCATCGAATCTCCGCTTCAATAACTATATTGGTTTTTCTCCGGGGGAAGGGAATCAGGTGTCCGTCCTCTTTGTGTTTTCGTATGGATAGAACAATGACTCACACATTTGGTCTGTGTGAGTCATTGTTTTTGGTGGAGATAAGCGGGATCGAACCGCTGACCTCTTGAATGCCATTCAAGCGCTCTCCCAGCTGAGCTATACCCCCATGTTGCCAGAAACCCTTGATTTTGCTGGATTTCTGAGCTATTCAATTTTTTGACTTTACTCTCCGTTGCGGGGGAGCACACCCGGTTGCTTGCGCTCCCAAGTTAACTATACCCCATAGGCCGCATTGCTAAAAATCTTCATTGATGTACTAATCAACATCAAGAGTGTTGATTGTATAAATATTGTACATAGACTTTCTCCTGTAATCCTGTAGTATACAGTCTCGAGAGACAAAGCTTTATAAAAAATAGTCTCCAACAATGCAATTGAGCTGAGCAGATATTTCTGAAAAGTTCCTATTCAAATCAAGTGTTTTCACACTGATTTGATTACCGCTCATCCGATAGCGGTTGTCCGGCTGGATTGCTTCGTCTGTTGCGGCATACAGAAGCATGCCGGATACCTGATGCGGTTCGTTGCCGAACTCCGCCTCTTTGTTCTTCACATAGGTGAAAATCTGATACAGATTACCGGAATGCATGGTATGCACATCATACTGAGCTTGCGTGGTGTGTGTATAGTACTTGGCATCAATGATGAGGACCTCATTGCCTCTGGTCAGCATAATATCGCTTTGCATGACCGGAAGCATGGTGCCAATTCCATCGTCCAACGCCCACGGAATCTGAGATGCCGTTGCCGTTACCTGTGGACATTCCTTGGCGTAATACTCCAGTATAAATTTCTCATACAGGCGGTTCATGCGCTGCTCGTCAATGAAGGAAGCCAGTCGGTATTCGCCGGAGTCCGAGGTCAACAGCATTCCTTCGAGGATCAGTTGGCACAAACTAATGAGCATACGATAGGTATTGTTGTTCCGTTGAAACCGAATGGCCGACCAGTGAATTGTGCCTGGGTCAATGGTATCAATATTTGAAAAGAACAACATTTCCTTCTTCAAATCGCTTTTGTATGCTTGATCCACCCTTACATGACGGAGCAAGAGCATCACGGTCGTTTTAAGAATCTGGTTCAGCAGATTGTTTTCGGAAAGCTCATCATATTCACAGGTCAATACCTGCCTCCTTGCGAGGCGGTTCTGTATCGTTCCGGGCATGTCAATTTTGCCGCGAACAGCAGTGACCGTCTCCTTTTGGTTCAGATACTCACGGTAAAGGCCCTGTTTCAGCTGTCTACCGATACCCTTTGCAAGAATCGCAGCAAACAGGTTATGTATGTTCTCGAACTCTTCAGTAGCAATATCCTCATAGCCGCCCTGATTCAGAGTTGTGAAGGCATACGAAAGCATATAGTATATGTTTTTTATGAAGATGCTTTTATCTTTGATCATTGAAACATACCCTGCAAAATATTTTCCCAATGTCGGAGTTTACTTGTATCATCAAACCAGTACTCACTAAGCATTGGCAGAATGTCATAATCAACGATGGAGTGCAGCCATTCGTCCGTACAGACATCTTTGCCGCAAAAATAGCTGTGACCAATACAAAAGCCTTTGCCCAAAGATTTGTCTGCGACAATTTCGCAGTTCAGCTCCTTCACCTTGGACACCAGTTCGTTCAGCGTTTCATTATTCAACCCATTCTGATAATGGATGAAGCCCTCGGAATCAAACCCAGGTTCGATCTCAAAGAAGCTGAAACGGCGGCGGAGCGCATAATCGATCATGGCAAGACTGCGGTCTGCCGTGTTCATCATGCCGATGATATATAGATTCTTGGGAACGGAGAAAGGAAGTCCGTTATACGCCAGTGTTGCCTTGATGCCACGGTAATCCCTTTCAATCAACATAAGCAGCTCGCCGAAAATTTTGCTCATATTGCCACGGTTGATCTCATCAATAATGAAGAAAAACTCCTTGTCTGGCTGGTTGGCAGCTTTCTGGCAAAACCGATAGAAGATTCCGTATTTCAATTCAAAGCTATTCTCTACAGGCTTGTAGCCCATCACAAAATCTTCATAGGAATAATTCTGATGGAACTGGACGAACTCAATGCGGCTGTCATCCTTCTCCCCCATCATAGACCATGCCAGACGCCTTGCGGCGAAAGTTTTGCCGACGCCGGGAGCGCCCTGCAGAATGATGTTTTTCTTATTGTGCAGAACGGCCACAAGGTTCTCGTAGCGCTTTTCGCTCATATACACTTCATCCAGAAAATCGCTTTTTGTGTAAGCATCGATGGATGCCTCCGCGGTAATCGGGTTTTCTTCCCGAATCATATCAAGGATGAAGTCGTATTCGCCTCGGGTGAGCTTGAACAGGCTGCCCTGCGGATTCTGGAAATACTCCATGCGCTCCAGTTCCGGGCATTCCTTCAGCGTTGTATAGTCAATGGGGGAGGTCAAGCCTTCTATTTTTTCAAAGAACAGCTTTTCACCGTCCTGTTCTGCGCTGATACGGCCAATTGCTACAATCTGCTTTACCGGATTGGATTCATAGCCAATGATCATGTCGCCAACTTTCGCATCCAGGAAGTTCTGGAAAATACGCCGCTTGTTCCCGTTTTCATTGTAAAGCGTATAGGACTGCACCTCTCCGACAGCAATGTCGGAAAAGCTCCAGATTCTCGGATTCGCATTCAACCACCAATAGCCATGGTCTTCTTCGGGAGCGGCAGCTGCACACAGTTCAATATTACTCAAATCTGTCTGATCAAGTGCTTCAGAAAGTTCATCTCTCAGTTTCCAAATAAAGCTGCCATCCTCGCCTTTGTCTGCATCACGCCCAGTGTAAAGGACCGTCCACCATTGTGTGGAGCCATCTTCTCTTGTTGCGGGCTTGATTCCGGCGGCTTCACAGACACGATGAGCCAGTGCAACAGAACCGGAATTATAGAAGTTTTTTGTCTCACCATATTTGACCGCAAGTTGTGTGCAGGAGGCCTGACCACCATAGTCTTTGATCCGCCTCATAATTTCAAGTGCACTGGTAGTGAAAATAGTTCCATCCTTTAAGAGTTTTTTCCAATCTTCGATGGTAAGCCCAGGATTATAATCTGTACCGTACCATTCGGTGGCAGCTTCAGCATTCTCATCCTGCTGAGAGTAAAATCTGCTGATATAAAATCCCACATCGATGGTCAATGTTTTGAGCTCAGGGTCGGGGTAGCAAGTATCCGTCAGCTGTGACTGAAACAGATTGACGAGCTCTGTGTCCTCTTTGAGGGCAAGGCTGATTTCGTTATAGAGCCGCAGAAAGTTGCGGATATTGTCTGCGTAAGCACCCTTTTTGAAGCGGTAATCAGTCTCAAGCTCGTTTGCAACATTTTTCACCTCGCCGAACTTATAGATGTAATACTTATCCGGGTAGCGCAACCAAAGATAAGTGCTGATAGCATTTTCATATTGGTAGTGCTGTGCGGCACCGTTTCCATATCTCTCCAACAAGATGGAAGCCTGCAATTTGAAGGCATTCATGCGCTCATACACATCCTTGTTCTCGTCAAACAAGGCAATAAACATTGCCCGGACCTCTTCCGGTGCCGCTTTGGAAAAACTTACAATCATGCGTCTCGGGAAATTGTTGATGGAAGCCAGCAAATTGAAGGTTTTATCGAGGGAACGGCTCAGCATTTCAGGAAAATTTTGAGCGTTCACGTCCCAATTGTCCTGAAACCATTTGACAGCTTCCCATTTGTATTTTTCGTTGCCCCACTGCGTGGAGACAAAATTCTGCTTGTAGTGCGCCAGTACATCTTTCAATCGAAACTTGTCAAACATGATGCTACCCCTTTATGCCTCTCTCAGGCTTTTATAAATCTCGTCTGTAAAGATACCAAGGACCTGTCGCTTGATCTCATCGTTGCTGAGAAGAAGCGAGAAGAAATCCTGATTCTGCTCCAAGCCCTCAATCAGTGCATCGTCAATGTCATCAAAATACGAAAATTCAAAATCTTTGACGGTATTATTCCGTGCGCTGGTTTTCAGCTTGTCGGACTTCAGCAGAATATCCCGAATCTGCAGCATCGCTTTGACCGCCACATCGTTATCGTAGGCTTTTCCTGTGCGACTGTTGATCTCCGCAATAATCTGGGAAAGCCGTTCTTCTTTTGCTTCGGTCAGGCCAAAACTCTCAGCGGTCGGCAGCTTTACCACAGGCTGTGCGACAAGGTTTGGAGTAGTATGTTCCTCCGACTTTTTCTGAACAAAATTGGTGGCCTTGATTTTACCGTCCAGATTATATCCGCCGCCCGGATGCTTGATATTGATGTAAGCCAGCAAATAAGTGATGAAGTTATATTTCTTGTGCAGGTCGGTATCCTCGAAACAGGACACCTGCAGCAGAAACTCATAAAACCGGACGAAATGGCGCATCATGGACACGATCTCATGCTGTTTGATTAGTTCGTATTGCTCGATCCTATTCTTTGCCCGCTTGAAGTAGAAAGTCAGCTTCTGCTTATCCTTGGAGGAGATATTTCCCTTGTAGAGCAGTTCGTTGGCCTTTTCGATATCATCAAGGTCAAGAACGGTGTACGCATCGATCTGTGCCTCCAAATCGTAGATCGCCGTCGGCGTTACGGAGGCAGAAAGCAAGGTGGTCGTATAATACGGTGCAAACGCAGCCTTGATATCCTCGTATGTATTCACAAAGTCCAGCACAAAGGTTTTCTTCTCAAACGGTGGGCAGATACGGTTCAATCTGGAAAGTGTCTGAACTGCGGAAACGCCCTTCAGCTTCTTGAGAACATACATGGCGCAGAGCTTCGGCTGATCGAACCCGGTCTGGTACTTGTTAGCAACCAAAAGCACCTGGTACTCGTCCTTGTCAAATTCCTTTGTCAGCCGATCCTCCGGGAAGCCGTTTATGGAAGCCTCTGAGTATTCGGTGTCATCGTCCGGCAGCTTCACCTTACCGGAGAAAGCGACCAACGCCTTAATGTCGGTGTAGCCTTTTTTCTGAGTGTAATTCTCGAATGCCTGACGATATTTGACCGCACCCTGTCGGGAAGCTGTGATGACCATTGCTTTTGCCATACCGCCGAGCTCCGGCATAACCGTGGTGCGGAAATGCTCCACGATGACCTCTACACGCTGCGCAATGTTCGTTTCATGCAGCTCCACAAAACGGGCAATCTGCCTTTTTGCATCGGCTGTCTTGCAGCGGGGATCTTCTTCGATTTCTTTGTTCAGCTGATAGAAGGTATCATAAGTGGTGTAGTTCTGGAGCACATCCAGAATAAAGCCTTCCTCGATGGCCTGCTTCATGGAGTAGATATGGAACGCCTCACGCTGTCCCTTGGTGTTCAGTCGACCGAACAACTGAATCGTTGTGGGCTTGGGCGTGGCGGTGAACGCAAACATGGAAACATTGGCTTGTTTGCCGTTGCGACGGATCTCGTCAGTGATCATATCTTCGACATCGCCGATTTCCCGGTTGCCGGAACCCAGTGACATGGTGACTGCCGCCATATCCTTACCGGCGGTGGAAGAATGCGCCTCGTCGATGATAACGGCGAACCGCTTGCCTTTCAGCCCTGCAACGCTGTCCACGATGTACGGGAATTTCTGAATCGTGGTCGCAATGATCTTTGTGTTGCCGTTCAGAGCAATTGCAAGGTCGGCGGAGTTGCATTTATCGTCCATCACTCGGATAAGCCCGGCTTTGTGCTCCATGCCCATAATGGCTTTCTGAAGCTGGCGGTCGACCACAACGCGGTCAGTGACGATGACGACATTATCAAAAATAATTTTGTTATCTGCATCGTGCAGCGAAGTGAGGCGGTGCGCCAGCCATGCGATAGAGTTCGTTTTGCCGGAGCCTGCGCTGTGCTGGATCAGATAGTTTTGCGTAGAGCCATTCTCCTGCACATCCGCCAGCAGCTTGCGGATCACGTCAAGCTGGTGATACCGGGGAAAGATAATATTTTCGGACTTCTTCGTCTTTCCGGTCAGCTCATCCTTGCTTTCCTTGGTTTCGATGAAGATGAACTTGCTGATGAGGTCAAGGACGGTGTCCTTTTTCAAAATGTCCTCCCACATATAGGAGACACTGTACTTGTCTTTGAAGGTGGGGTTGCCCGCACCGGCATTGACGCCTTCACCGTTGCCCATGTTGAAGGGCAGGAAGAAGGTAGAGTTCCCGGCAAGCTTGGTGGTCATATAGACCTGTTCCAGATCCATCGCAAAGTTCACAAGGCACCCGGCCTTGAAGCGGAACAGTCTGGTGTTCGGATCACGGTCAACCCGGTACTGATAAATGGCGTCTTGGTACGACTGGCCGGCGGCATTGCACTTCAGTTCAAAGGACATAATTGCGATACCGTTCAGGAAGATGACCAGGTCAGCACGCTCATCATCGCTTGCCCAGACCTCCTCCATAACGGAGAAAATATTCTTCTCATACTTTGCCAACAGTTCCCGGTTAAAAGTGGTGGCAGGCTTGGTGTACATAAGCTCCAGCTTCATATTGGAGATTTCAATGCCGTGCTTCAGCACATCCAGCAGGCTGCCGCGCGCTTTTGTGACCTCAGAGTTGATGAAACTGACGAGGGTATCCTCCAGATCGGCTTTGTAGATTTTGCGGAGCGCCTCCATTTCCTCCGGCTGGGTATCGTTCAGAAACTGAAGCAGCAGCTCCCGATCCATAGCAAAGAGACGGTCGTAGCTGGTCGCTTTGCGGACGATGTAACCGTTGTCCTGCGAGAGCCTGTCCATGATGAAATGCTGATATTCTTTTTCGGAGAGAATACTTGTCATTTCTTTCGTTCCTCCTTGTGCCGCTTTTGTATGGCTGCAACCGCTTTTGGATTGAAATGTGCATGGCGAATCAAGTGGTACCCATCCTCATCGGCGTAAAGCACACGTTTCGGTTGATTGTTGTTCGACACTTGAATTTCAACCCATCTACGCTCTGGATACTGCGAGGAGCCAATTGAAAAAATAACTGCTCCGTTTTTCTCAAGCGCATCCAAAGCTGCATTATATTCGCTCCGTGCAATGGTATAATCCACGTCAAATAGATTTGCAAAAGCGGCTGTAGCATGAGCCAAGCTGTCGAACTCAGCATCCTTTGTTTTAGCCAATTTAAAATCGGCTTCCGCAACAAGCAAGGCTACGCCCCAGAACTCAGATTCTATGAATTCAACCTTCATGAGACGGGTACCTCCTTCTTGCCGGTTACATACTCAAAAATCAGAGATTTCTTGTATTCGTCGAGTGTTGCAAGCTGTGCTTTTTTATCAGCGATAACGGCATCCGCTTTTGAAAGCACAGAATCGATGTGCTTTACGATGGCATTCTGCTCATCCAGCGGCGGTACCGGATAGGAAAGCTCTGCCAGCTTGTTCCACCGAAGGTCACAGGAGCGCACACGAATGCCGGTCGCCAAAGCAAGGAACACATCGCTGTAAGCCATACTGCGAAGATAATACATGATGTACCGCTTGCATTGGTCGGTATCCAGCACATTGAGCACCGGAGAAGCCTTACCGCGTGAATCAGAGATGCCGATAGCACCAGCAAAGCCGTCCATACCGTGAATAACCAAGTCGTCAACATCGATGCCTTGATATCCGATTTCCTTGTCGGACATTGTAAATCCGTCCTCACGGCGATTGCTTCTGAGAGTGACCTCACCATCACGGAAACAAGTGATTACACCGTCATTCTCACGCACGGGCTTCTGCATATAGCGAAGAATGTACTTGCCACGGATAACGCCCCAGTGAGCTGGCATATCGCCAATCCACTGAATTCCACTGTCCTTCATCTCCGCATCCGGGTTCAGTCCCTTGGTGACAGTTTCGGTGATGACAGACCGCTTGTACTGCTCCAATGTGTCAATCTGCGTCTGAATATCTGAAATAATTTTATCCACTTCAGCTGTTGCTGTATCAAGATATTGTGTGACTTTATCTTGTATTTCTATCGGCGGCTCGAACACCGTAAGGCGAGAAAACTCCGAAAAGTTCAGCCCTTGTCGCACACCATTCCCCATGTTATAAAAGACCTTGGAGATGTCATAGGCGTGTAGTAGATATCTAAAGAATCCACTATTGAGTCTTCTAATCGGACGCAAAGCAATATATGCAGAAGTAATGATACCTCTTTCCAGGCACAAGCCAGTACGCAGGCTTTTCTTGTCGTTTTGGAGATCTGTAGGACGAATAATTATATCGCCCGCTTCAACGATATTGTAGGTATTAAAACTTTCCGGAAGCAGTCCACCATTGGTGTTGATATCTTTCCTGATGACACGGCCATAACTTAGTGAAAGCAAATTATTCTCTTGTCCGAAGATGTTTTTATTTTTCCTCTCACCAAAGTAGTAGTAAACGGGATGTGCCACCCAATCTGAGGGAATTTCTCCTACCCAAGATAGGCCGCTATCTTTCATCGTTCTCATATCATCACCGCCTTACTCAAACAGTTTTGCGACATAATCCGAAACCGAACGCTCCAAATCCATGAATCTTACTTCCAGTTCCTCACTGGCTGTCGGTTGCTGATATTTGTAGAAATATCGTGTGAACGGGATCTCCGCGCCGGTTTTGATAACAGGCTTCTTTGCACCGAGGTTCTCCTCGAAGAATGCGGCGGCATCCGGGATGTGCGGCAGAACCTCTCTTGCCATATAATCCTCGATGCTTTCTTCCCATTTCACCAGTTCGATGTCCTTGGTTTCCTTGTCATAAATGATGTTGCCCTTGCGGTCGCGCTGGATCTCGGCACCCTTGTCCATAACGGACAGACCGTCCGCAATCTTGTCCAACAACTTCTTATCTGTTGTAGCCTTACTTAATACTTCGGTAAGATGCGGCATAAAGGCGTCCGGCGACATCCACACAGTATCGCTGATGGCGTGGTTCAAGTCCGCAAGAATCGCATCGTAGATAGGCTTACCGACAAAAAACTTATTCAACTGTTTCTGGGCTTTACCGTCCCGCTCTTCCATCAATTCCAAGTCTGCAAATTTTACTTCGTTGTAAAGGCTGTCAAGTGCGCCTTTGCCCACCATCGCCTGAATCCGTTCCTCCGTAATGGCGTAGCTGCGCTGGAGGGGCTGCATCACCGTATACTCGCGGTAAATGAACTCCTCGTTCCGGTAAATTTTGCAATACTCGTTCTCTGCGAAGTCCGCATACAGCTTGGTAACGGCACTGCGGTCTTCGGGAGAAATCTCATTTTTCTTATCGCCCAGGGCTTTACGCAGCTTTTTGAAGAAAGTCGAGGCGTCAATCAACTGAATCTTGCCTTTGCGCTCCGGACGCTTATTCTTGGAGAGGACCCAGATGTATGTAGCGATGCCTGTGTTATAAAACAGATCGGTGGGCAGCGCAATGATGGCTTCAATCAAATCGCTTTCCAACATCCAACGGCGAATCTGACTCTCGCCGGATGCCGTTCCGCCGGAGAAGAGCGGGCTGCCGTTTTCGATGATCGCAGCACGACCGAAGTTATCGTCCATCTTGTCAATGGCAGACTGAAGGAACAGCATCTGCATATCGCCGGAACCGGGCAGACCCGCGCCCCAGCGACCGTCAACGCCTTTCTGATATTCTGCGTTGACGGCATCCTCGACGCCTTCTGCGGCATCCTTACCGCCCCATGCAGTGCCAAACGGCGGATTTTCCAGCACGAAGCGCATCTTCGTGCCCTTAAAGCGGTCGGCTTTCATGGTATCCTGATAGCAGATGTTTTCGGCGTTCTGTCCCTTGATGAGCATCTCGGCAAGGCACATGGCATAAGACTCTGGGTTGATCTCCTGTCCGAACAGGCGCACATCGGCAGAAGGATTATAACGCTTGATGAAATTATAGCCGGTGGAGAGCATACCGCCCGTGCCGCAGGCCTGATCCAATATGGTGATGACCTTGCCGTCATCAAAGATATCGTCACAGCCTTCGGCAAGCAGAATATTGACCATCAGTTTAATAATGTCGCGGCCGGTATAGTGGTCGCCGGCTTCGGCATTTTCAGAGAACTTACGGATCAGTTCTTCGAAAATATATCCCATCTTCACATTGTCGATAGTTCGAGGGTCAAGATCAAGCTCAGAGAACGCCTTGATGACGGAGAGCAGACGGTTGTTCTTGTCCATCTTGTCAATTTCTTCGCCGAAGTTCAGACCGCGCTCCTTGGACATCAGAATTTCCAACACATTTGCAGAGAATCCCTGCAGGTAACTCTTGAAATTGGCGGCAATGTGGTCAGCATCATTTACAAGCTCTGCAAGGTCAAACTCACTGGTGTTATAAAACTGGAAGCCGGAAATGCGGTACATCGCCTTTGCCGGGAAATTCGGGTTTGCTTTGAACTGGTCAACAACCTTCTGCTTGGTGGGCGCAAGAGCACACTCAAAGCGACGGATGATCGTCATCGGAATGATGACATCCTTGTACTTGTCGCTGCGGTACGGTCCACGCAGTTTGTTTGCGATGGACCAGATAAAGTTTACTTCGGTGGAAACATCGACAGGTGAATCGTCCCACATTGCATCTATCATCTGCTTATTAGCCATTTACTTTTCCTCATTTCTCTATTTATGTAGCTATTATCAGCTGGAAATCATTCATCCTCCTGAAGCAAGAAAAGTGCGTTGTTATTTATCTGGTACAATCTCCATGATATCTTCGATACCGCAATCCAACGCAGTGCATATCTTTAAGAGAATCTCTGTAGTAACATGCCCGTTTCTTCCCATCTTAGTAACGGATGCAGGGCTGATACCCGCCTTTTCGCATAGATCCTTCTTCTTCATATCCTTGTCGATAAGTAGCTTCCAGAGTTTTTTATAACTTATAGCCATAAAGTATCTCTCCTATACTTATTACAAAATGCTCTGCCATTGGCAGCGCATTTGGCCTATCACAACTATACTGCCAAGGCCTATTCCAACGACTGTTAGTGCTATTTTTATGGTAGCACATTTGAGTAGAAAAAACAAGAAAATGATAAATTCGCATGTTCTTTTACCTGATTTTAAAATTCAAGGGCACTCAGTAATGCTACCGAGTACCCTTGACACAGAAATAATATATTTACCTTTAGTTTGATTTAAAATGCACTTTTTCCTTTGCTTTCACTATTTGAATTTGCTTGTCTTGTTGAAGTTGTAGTATGACGCACTCATTCTTGAGAACTATGTCGTCGTTCCCATCTCGTAGAGTAGGTAATTTCAACAGCATAAGCACTCGGTTTAACTCTGCTGCGTCTATAACCCAGCACCAATTTTTGCGGTTACTTTTATCCGGAATCGGTATGCTTCGAAATGACAAATACTGCCCGGTTTTCTCTTTGTTATACATAATGGGGAGAGAAGTATCTTCTTGTCTAATCAAGTTAATTGTTTGGAACGGCTGTCTTCCACGATACTCCAAGTATAACTTGTACAAATAAAAAACATAATCATGTGTCAGTCGGCATACACGCTTCAAATCAAAGGACACCGTGTCCGAGGTTTTATCAAAATCTTTAAAAGAAAGTAACCGTGGAGAATGTTCTTTTGAGAGTACAATTTCAAACGCATCTTCTGCCTGTATTCGCAACGTTTTAGTAGCCAAGAAAAATTGCTGTAACTTGGAGTAGTACTCTACCATATAATCCGGCATTAGCATAAGTTGCTCCTGACCAATGGAATCTGAAAGGGAAATCTTACATTCTCCGGTTGAATTGAATGAACACAAATTCAAAATTTCATTCGCTATGTATTCACGCTTTTGATACTCAACTTGAAGTACTTCACATCCAGCATCAAGATTCTTTCTAAAACTATAAATTGATGCACTTCTCAAGTCATTAGTCCATTTTTCAAAATCGGTCTGAGGCCGAACTTTTGCAGGTAGTAACTCTGCTAATGCATTTTTAGGTGTACGCGTTATACTCCTGGCCATGTCACAATCTTGTCCGATTAGGACAAACCATTCATCTTTACTGTTAGTAAAAATATCGCCGGCCGTCACAGGCAAGAAGTAATCATTGACGGTATAATCGAACGCCTCTAATGTGTTTAACTGCTGGAGATCTGCATCAGGCATAAGTTTATAGTTGTTGTAAGACTCTACTTCGATAGCTTTTAACTGTGCATCGGCCTCAGAAAGCAACACGGCTGTAGACTCTTGAACAGAAGAATCCTCTTTGATATCAGCATCAAGTTTTCTAACTGTATCTGTAAGAAATGCGTAACTTTGTTGGGGAAGGGCAACTTGATCTGTCCCACTTATCTGCGTTCCGCGCCTCAAATGTTCAGAAACATCAGCAAGTGCTTTTTGCATACGCTTATTACGCCGCATCATCTCGCGAAGCGCTGCATCGTTTTTCTTAACACGTTTGGAGAGGTTCTCTTCTAACAGGCCTTCCTCTGCAAGAAGTGTTTTTACCAGATCGTTTGCCTTTCGATTAAGGTCGTAAAAAAGATAGTTAAATACGACATTGATAAGAAGCTTGAATGCTTCGGATGTTTCATTTGCACTAATGTCTAAGCGTGAACTAATCTCTTGAATATGGTTTTGTCCCGCATCAGCCAAGGAAACATATCCAACAGTATTACCGAGATCAAATCGATACCACTGTTGCCCTTTTGTCCTAAATTGTTGAAGTTTAATCCAGTCACTTTCCTTATTTCCTAAAAAACCAATACGAAATATATCTCGATATAGTTTGATTCCATTATAATCTTCCAGAAAGTATTTTAGCTCTTTCAAAGAATATCGTTTACTTGTCTCGCCTAAATCATAGGCAGCATCGATAATAATCTTATCACCGATTGCCGCTCCCTGTTTAAAACTATAAATTGAGCCAGTGATTGGTGCTATTTTCAGAAGTTCCTCAATTGCAGAAAGTGCTTTTTTTTCGATAAAAGAATCAAAGATTAATTTCTTGTCTTCGTCTTCCGCAACAGCATAGAAATCACAGAGAATATTGTAAAACAAAGAAACCAATTCATCTTTTGTCGCAGTAGCTTTAAGCGTATTTTCAATTCTTGTGGAATTGCGTTCCAGTATGTCACGGTAAAAGCTATGTGGCTTTTTTAAGCGCTTAAATGCTTCCGCTTTTACTAATGCCCGATGGACGCGTTCAATAAACCATGGTTTTATGTTCAAACCATAGTTTAACATTCCGTCTTCTGTTGGCTCAAATCGGAAATTGTGAATAGATTCCGCTAAGGCAAGAGTATCATATGGGAATGTGATGTCAACTTCGTGTTCATCGAAATAGAATTTAATCTGCGGTATGAATAGTGTGTCCTGCGCATCTGCAAAAGGTGTAATCAGAAAATTGAGCGCTGACTTAAGTTCTCGATTGACCTGAACTTGGAATGCAGTAGTATCCAACGACACCTGCTTGAACTGCGTGGCGTTATCAATATAGTCCTCTAAATTTGCGTTAAAAATAAATAAGCGAGTATGGTGCAAAGTATTAGGACCATCACAACTTGGTATATCCACTACGCCATTGATCACTGCATTCCAATCAATAAAAACATACGATGTATGATTTTCTTTATCTGAAGAAGTTTCTACAAGTAGCGCTGTTCCAAGTCTCTGAGCTGCCAGTCGGCCAATGCCTTTTTCGCCAAGAGTGCTTTCCTCGTTGGATTTGATATCTGTGGCGATTTTCAAAAAGCCGCCATCAATTGTGGCATCAGTCATGCCACACCCATCGTCTTCAACAACAAGAATCGGTGAAGCAAGGTACTTATTTGGAACGGAGTCACTGACGCAATCCGGGATAAGTCCATTAGATGGCATACTATTATACAGGCGTAGATTTATATGACTTGCTTTTGCGTCAATTGAATTTTTGATTAATTCAATTATAGCAACTTCAGGCGAGGTTATTAAATCTCTACCCAAATGTTTTATAACGCGCGGATCAATCACAATTTTTCTCATGGATTATCCTCCCGAATATCATTCAAGGTCTCCCTTAATGTTTTAGCAATTGCTGCTGCCATTAAGTATGGAACACCGTTGCCTATCATCTTGAACTTCTTTGACAATGGAAGTGTTGGTAATACAACAAATTCTCTTGGCAAAGATTGAATCGCCATAGCTTCCGCTACTGATATACGCCTTTCTTTATAAGGGTGGAGGTGTACTTCGTTGTGTCCATATGCGGCGGTTGGTGAGAATCTCCAACGATGTAGCCGTTTAAATGACTTGCCACTCGTATCGCCTTCTGCGATAGTTGCGATTTTGTTTCGCCCCTTTTTCACCTGGAATATATCATTGCCATTTGGATGATTTTCAACATCATTTTTATGAAACCAATACTCAACCGTCAGTTTTTTCAGTATTCCTTTAGCAGGAAACACATATGAACTATCTGTCGCAAATTCTCTCTCTTTAGGCCATGTTCTTGTTAGTACATTCTCTGTATTGAAGAGTGCATGTTTATCCCATTTGAATATTAGGGTATTGGGTTCGTTCTGATAGATTTTTTTGTGAATGCCGACCATAAATACACGTTCCCTGAATTGAGGGACACCATATGCAAGTGCATTCAAAACGTTTTCGGCTATAACATAGTCATTAGCTTGAACTTTCATCATCATTTCCTTATAGAAAGCACGATGCTTTTCCGTTTTTACTAAACCCTTAACATTTTCAAACAGGAAAAAATCAGGATGGCAACGACAAATAATATCGAAATAGATCTTAGTTAATCGACCATTTTCGCCATCAACACCAGCATTTTTTCCGGCAACTGAAAAATCCGGGCATGGCGGTCCACCAATAAAACCGACTAAGTTTCCTTTTTCACGCTCTTGCGCAATAAGGGCAAGGAGATTTTTCTTTCCACGTCGCCTTGCATAGCGTTCAGCGCTATCATTACGATAGCCATAGATCGGAGCACGCAGATTCATTTGCATCCTTGCATACCGGTATGACTCAATAAAGAGGTTGTCGTATTCATTAACAAATACTATGTTATATCCGTTTTTTTCAAACGCCAAATCTAAAATCCCGATTCCTGAGAAAAACGAGAAGATGGAAATTTTCTTTTGCATGGTATTACATTCCTTTTTCTTTTTCGTGTTTCTCAAACTCTTCGAAAGTCATAAGGACAAATTTGGGCTTGTTATTTTTCAGAATAGTTATTAGGCCCTGCTCCTCTGCCATTCTCGCAGCAGAGGAAAAATTTTGATTAACTTTAGAAATAGATAGGGTCTTTTCGATATCAATTTTCATATCGCATACCTCTAAAAGCTTATATGGAGTTGTTAACTAAGATTTTACATCAAATATTAGCTAAAAGTCAACCTAATCTTAGATGTATTTTTGAAAGAAACAGTTGAACCTCCGGACAGTCAGAGCTACAATGCCAACACCTCATCGCGAGGACAAACTGATTGGAGGTCAAATGATGAATTATGAAGCAAGCCCGTTTCAGGACTACGAATCGATCACCATTGATGAGCTGAAGGATCAAGCCAACAGCCTATTGAATCTGGTAACGGATGAGCAGCGACCACTGCGCGTATGCATGAATAATGGCAAGGAGTTTCTGTTGTGCCCTCAGGACCTGCTCGCTCCGATCTGCGATTCCGATTTTCGCCTGATTCTGCTGTCGGCAATGCGGTATGCGATGGGCAGGAATACTTATATGCCTGTGGTGGTTTCCAATTATATCAAGCGTCACATTCGTCTTCTGGATGATAAGTTTCTCGCTCTGGCTGCCGATGATATCCGGCGGCTCCTTGAAGATTACGCAGAGCATGAACTGAATTCAAATTTTTGGCAGGGCCTTTTAGATGCACTTGAAACAGAACAGAGAGAGCGTGCCACTCGTGAGGTAAGGAAGACCAGACCTTGCCCAGTCTGCGGGAAGCCCTTGGAGGTCATGAGTATTACCGACAACCAGCATTCACCAGGCAGATTTGATGTAATTGCCCACTGCCCAAACTGCCATTCTGATTACGAGTGGTTCTGCGATAAGGACGGCGGTGTCTCAGATGTAAAGCAGTATTTCTTTGGATAAGGCGAGTGTGTTTCGGCAGGAGCCTTTTGGTGTATTCCTTGTCTATAGCGGCTCAACCCTTGAACTGTACGCCAACTTCCGTAAAGCGACTAAAAGGGCCACACCTGCTCGTATGAACAGGTGCGGCTCTCTAATTTGACGGAAATTTAATTCAGTCTGAAATAGCAGGTATTTTTCCCTTTTCCTTCTTTTTTCAGTTCTCCGGCTGCAATCAGCTTCCGTAAAGCACCCTCAATGGAGCTGTCACTGAGCGACGGGCAAAGTTCGCGGATGTCCTGCTTATTGAATCGCCCGATTCTATTCTTGCTTGCTCTGCGCACCATTTCCAGTGCAGGCAGTTTGGTTTCCACAAGCACCACGCGATCCTCAAAGTCCTTATAGGCCGCAAGAATCGTTCCGAGCAGGTACTTGATGAAGGGAACTACATCCTCGATTCCTTCGTGCCAGCCGGTTTGCGCCTGTGCAAGTGCGTCGTAGTACAGGTCCTTGTTTTTGGCGATTTTGGCTTCCAAGGAGATATACTTTCCAACATAAAAACCGTTTCGGTACAGAAGCAGCGTCGTGAGTAGCCGACTCATTCTTCCGTTTCCGTCATTAAATGGGTGGATGCACAGAAAATCATGGATGAAAACCGGAATTGCAATCAACGGCTCCAGTTCCATGTTTCCAATCACACGGTTGTATTCCTCGCAGATTCTGTCCAGCGCTTCCGGCGTTTCATAAGGGGCAAGCGGCGTGAACAGCGTTTCCACATGACCGTCCGGATAGGTGGCAGTGATATAGTTCTGCACGCTTTTTGTGCGGCCCGCAAGCGGATTATTCATATGGCTGTACAGGATTTTGTGAAGCTGCAGGATATAGTTCTGCGTAATTGGTATCGCATCAAAGCTCTCGTGAATGATGCTCAGCACATCACGGTAACCTGCAATTTCCTGCTCGTCACGGTTTCTCGGCGTGGTTTTCTCCTCGACAAGCTGCCGGATTCGGGTACTCGTTGTGACGATGCCCTCGATGGCATTCGAGGCCTCTGTGCTCTGTATCTTGGCAATTTCCACGAGCTTTTCGAGCTCCTCCGGGCGCTGCTTCAAATACAGTTCCTGCTTTCCGGCTTCCTTGTATATGGCTGCAATCAGGCCAAGAACATCCGAGTCCCACTTTTGCTCCTTGATTGCGGAGTAATTGAAGGTTCTCATTCCCTTACCCCCTTTCGTTTTCCCTTAAATAATAATATAAAACAAGGGAATAGTCAATGGGCTGTGCCTTAAATCCCTTACTATTATGCCTGTATTAAGGGATTTATACTCAGGGAACAAGAAAAGTACCTCTGCCTATCTTCCCGCCTATTCTTTGTCTATAGCGGCTCAACCTTTGAGCTGCATGCCTTTTAGAAATCTCTTGCATAACTCTCTCCTCAGAGTTACAATGCAGACGGTCTGAAACGCGAAACGCTTCCCGTCCGGCACCGGTGAATCTTCACCGGAAACCGGGCGGGAAGCGTTTTTGACCACATAGATTACCACATACGGCTCCGGAACACCCGGAAACAACGGAGATAAGAGCGTCAAAGAGTAAGTAAAACAAATAGGAAACGGCTGAAAACCGCTGTAAACGAGCAGAAAAAGTGTTCAGCATCCCTTTGGGAGCAAGATGCCGGGTGTTCGAATCACCTCACTCCGACCATGCAGGAAAGACCGCCTTTCGGGGCGGTCTTTTGCGATATTAAGCAAACAGTAGAGCACGCCTTGCGTCCATCCGGCGCTTGACTGCCCGATTCTGTTTACAATCGCTCCCAATGCTGCCGCTTGCAGCTTTCTCTTCACCACCATCGTCACCCTCATCGTCATGCTTCTGTGGCCCCTCTTTGCTCTGCCCATGGTCATCCCCGGCATCATACCCCATTTCCCCGCCGCCCGCCCATCTCTGCCACAAATTCCCCTATCTGTGCATTGACTTTTCCCCTTCTCCCGCACTAAAATATAATGGAATAGGTGTTTGTTTAGATAGACACCCAAGCTATCCAAACGGAGGAACTGCCCATGAAAGAAGTCAAATCCCCAAAGAAACCGCTTATTTACTATTACTGCATCGTCCTGCTGGTTCTTATGGTGTTCAATTCCTTTATCGTGCCGCTTATCGCCAGGCAGCAGATCAAGGAAGTGGACTACGGCACCTTTATGTCCATGACCGAAAAGGGCGAGATCGGCAAGGTGGAGATCGAAAGCAACCAGATCCTTTTCACAGATAAAGACGGCCAGAATGTCTACAAGACCGGCGTGATGGACGACCCGAACCTCACCGAGCGTCTGTATGCCTCCGGCGCCCAGTTCGCCACCGAGATCGTGGAGGAAGCCTCCCCGCTGATGAGCTTTTTCCTGACATGGATCCTGCCGGTCGTGATTTTTGTCGCCCTCGGCCAGCTCCTCTATAAGAAGATGAGCGAAAAGATGGGCGGCGGGCCCAATTCCATGATGTTCGGGCTGGGCAACAACAACGCCAAGGTCTATGTTCCCTCTACCGACGGCGGCATCCGCTTTGCCGATGTGGCGGGCGAAGACGAAGCCAAGGACAATCTTCAAGAAATCGTCAATTACCTGCATGACCCCAGTAAATATAAGGCCATCGGTGCTTCCATGCCCAAAGGGATCCTGCTGGTGGGCCCTCCCGGAACCGGCAAGACCATGCTGGCAAAGGCAGTTGCGGGCGAAGCAAATGTGCCCTTTTTCTCCATCTCCGGCTCGGAATTTGTAGAAATGTTCGTGGGCATGGGCGCTTCCAAGGTTCGCAATCTGTTCGACCAGGCAAAGGAAAAAGCCCCCTGCATCGTTTTCATTGATGAGATCGATGCCATCGGCCAAAAGCGCAGCGGCGGACAGTACGGCGGCAATGATGAGCGCGAGCAGACCCTCAACCAGCTTTTGACCGAAATGGATGGCTTCGAGGGCAATAACGGCGTCATCATTTTGGCGGCTACCAACCGTCCCGAATCCCTTGATCCCGCGCTGACCCGTCCCGGCCGCTTTGACCGCCGGGTACCGGTGGAGCTGCCCGATTTACAGGGCCGCGAAGCCATCCTCAAGGTCCACGCCAAAAAGGTGGAGCACGAGGATAATATAGATTTTCTGGCGGTCGCCCGCATGGCCTCCGGCGCTTCCGGCGCTGAACTGGCCAATATCGTCAATGAAGCTGCCCTGCGCGCTGTACGGGATGGCCGCACTAAGGTCACCCAGTCCGACCTGGAGGAGAGCATCGAGGTCGTCATTGCCGGCTATCAGAAGAAGAATGCCATCCTTACCGACCACGAAAAGTGGATCGTCTCCTACCACGAGATTGGCCACGCCCTGGTGGCTGCCTGCCAAAGCCACTCTGCCCCGGTGCAAAAGATCACCATTATCCCCCGCACCTCCGGCGCTTTGGGCTACACCATGCAGGTGGATGAGGGCAACCACTATCTAATGAACAAAGAGGAGATCGAAAATAAGATCGCTACCCTCACCGGCGGCCGCGCCGCGGAGGAAGTCAAGTTTGGTTCCATCACCACCGGCGCCTCCAATGATATTGAGCAGGCTACCCGCCTGGCCCGTGCCATGCTCACTCAGTACGGCATGAGCGATGAATTTGATATGGTGGCACTGGAAACGGTGAACAACCAGTACCTTGGCGGGGATACCTCCCTGGCCTGCTCCGCCGGCACCCAGGCGGAGATCGACCGGCTGGTCATTTCCATCGTAAAGAAGCAGCATGAAAAGGCCACCGGCATCCTGAACGAAAAGCGGGAGAAGCTGGACGAGCTGGCCAAGTACCTGTACGAAAAGGAAACCATCACCGGCGAAGAATTCATGAAGATCCTGAATGAATGATCCCGCAAAGAGGTACCGCATGAATTTACTGTTTTGCATCAATGGCGGCTACACCGGCCCGCTGCTGGATTGTCTGGATTCCATAGTACTGCATGGGGGCGAAAAACACTATGATGTATACCTCCTCTCCTCCGATTTAGCGGAAGAAACGCAGCAGAAGCTTTGCCGGCAGGTGCCGGCCGCTGTTGCCCTGCACTTTATCTCGGTTCCGCGGGAACTATTCGAGGACTTCCCGGAAACCGACCGTTATCCGCAGGAAATCTACTACCGGCTGGCCGCGCCCCTGCTGCTTCCCCCGGAACTGGATCGTATCCTGTACCTGGATGCCGATATTGTGGTCATCAACCCACTGGGACCGCTGTACCGCAGTGATTTTGAGGGGAACCTATTTATGGCCTGCACCCACACCCGGGAACTCCTGACCCGCGCCAACAGCCACCGCCTGGGGCTGGAAGAACCCGTCCCCTATATCAATACCGGTGTGATCCTGATGGAGCTAAACGGCTTGCGGCAGACGATTGATCTTTCAGCAGTGCGGCAGTATGCGCTGGAGCACTTTGACGCCCTGCTGTTGCCGGATCAGGATATCCTTACCGCGCTGTATGGCAGCCGGGTCAAGCTCCTCGATAGTCAGCGGTATAATCTCAGCGACCGCATCCTGGCCTTTTACAATGCCAATCCCCTGCACCCCCACCACAGTCTGGAGTGGGTACGGCAAAACACCGTCATTATCCACTACTGCGGCCGCAATAAGCCCTGGAAGCCCGGCTATTTTGGTATTTTGGATGTGTTTTACCGGGAGCTGAAGGAGCAGCAAACCCACCTGCACCCGGAAAAGAACCGGTAAAAATGTTTCACGTGAAACATTTGTTCTTTTACACCTCCCTGTTTCACCGTGGGGAGGTGTTACTCTTTTTTGCCGGGTTTACTTGACTTATTTCCCCTATAGAAGTAAAATATTATATTATGGTTCTATGCCGAGGAGGAAAATATAAACATGAAAAATACCGAAAAATCGATGGATACCCTGGTAAACCTGTGTAAGAACCGCGGGTTTGTTTACGCCGGCAGCGAGATTTACGGCGGACTGGCCAACACCTGGGATTACGGCCCCCTGGGCGTGGAGCTGAAGAACAACATCAAGCGCGCCTGGTGGAAGAAATTCATCCAGGAGAACCCCTATAATGTCGGCCAGGATGCCGCCATCCTGATGAACCCCCAGACCTGGGTGGCCTCCGGCCATCTTTCCGGCTTTTCCGACCCTCTGATGGACTGCCGCGAATGCCACGAGCGCTTCCGTGCCGATAAGGTCATTGAGGACTGGTGTGCCCAGAACGGCTTCGAGCTGCCCCGCCCCATCGATGCCTTTACCCAGGCGGAGATGAAGGATTTTGTGGAGGAGCACAATATTCCCTGCCCCACCTGCGGCAAGCACAACTTTACCGATATCCGCCAATTCAACCTGATGTTCAAGACCTTCCAGGGCGTTACCGAGGATGCCAAGAACACCGTTTATCTGCGTCCGGAAACCGCACAGGGCATCTTTGTCAACTTTGTGAATGTCCAGCGCACGACCCGCCGCAAGCTGCCCTTCGGCATTGGTCAGATCGGCAAGAGCTTCCGCAATGAGATCACCCCCGGCAACTTCATCTTCCGTGTGCGTGAGTTTGAGCAGATGGAGCTGGAGTTCTTCTGCCAGCCCAATACCGACCTGGAATGGTTCCAGTACTGGCGCAACTTCTGCCACCAGTGGCTGCTCTCTCTGGGCATGAAGGATGAGAACCTGCGCCTGCGCGACCACGATCCCGAGGAGCTGTGCTTCTACTCCAAGGCGACCACTGACTTTGAGTTCATGTTCCCCTTTGGCTGGGGCGAGCTGTGGGGCGTAGCCGACCGCACCGACTACGACCTGACCCAGCACCAGAACACCAGCGGCAAGGATCTGACCTATTTTGACCAGGAAAAGAACGAGCACTACATTCCCTATGTCATCGAGCCGTCCCTCGGCGTGGAGCGCAGCTTCCTGGCCTTCCTGTGCGATGCCTACGATGAGGAAGTATTGGGCCAGGATAAGAACGGCAATGATGATATCCGCACCGTACTGCGTCTGCACCCGGCGCTGGCCCCCTATAAGGCCGCTGTACTGCCCCTTTCCAAGAAGCTGGCCGATAAGGGCCGTGAGATCCAGCAGGAGCTTTCCAAGTACTTTATGGTGGATTACGATGACGCCGGCTCCATCGGCAAGCGCTACCGCCGTGAGGATGAGATCGGTACTCCCCTGTGCATCACCGTGGACTTTGAGACCGTGGGCGATGAGAACACCCCGGCCGATCACTGCGTGACCGTGCGTGACCGCGACACCATGGAGCAGGTTCGCATCCCGATCAGCGAGCTGCGCAGCTACATTGAAAAGAAGCTGGAATTCTGATTTTTCTTATAAGCAAAGCGATCCCCCTGCCGAAACGCAGGGGGATTATTTATGTATCGAAATATCAGAATTTTACACCATAAACAGCAAATTGGTGGAAATGCGTCAGGCGGTCCAGCGCGGCATCTCGCCAATAGAAGCCGGTGTGATCGAGGGTAATGGCCTGCCACTCGCCGGTCGTGCCATCTTCCATCCAGTAACCGAACTCCATTGCCTCATAGGTGCCGGTAGAGATGACAGTATCTTTGGAACCGCCGTCGCCGGTATCCTCCGTCCGCGTGATCTCGTAGCGGCCATCGGTGTACATCTGAGCAATGTAAGAGATGTCAGCACTCGCCGCCATATCGGATTGGTACAACCCCGCTACATGCTCCAGGGGCAGCTTTTCTGCCTGCTGGTGGTTGAGGGAAAGCATCAGTGCCAGCACCACGATGATCACTGCGATCCACGCAAGGGCAGGAATGCGGTTCATGGCTGCGTTTGCTTTAGAAAGCCAGTTCATGTTAGTTCCTCCTGTTTGGTCAATCGCTGCTTCTATCTTAACTATATCTTAACTATATTTTACCAAACAGGGGGGGGTGAAACAAGTGCCATTGCTCAAAAATGTTATATAAATTTCGTGTCGAATTTTTGTGGGAAATGTCTCAAGCTTGCTCTGTCACTGCAAAGGGCTTACCCATAATAAAAATGACCAGTGCCAGCAGCATGGCACCGCCGCAGATGAAGCAATACACTGGCACGCCGACATTGGCCAACAGATAGCCGCCGACCAGGTTGCCCACGATGCTGCCGACACGCTGATGAGGATAGCCCGCCCGGCATACTGCCGCGGGAATAGTGAGGCGACATAATCGATATTAAAGCGGAGAAAGCCGGCAAAGCCGATGGACATGAGAATCTGCGTGGCCATGACCCCGGCCATACTGCGCAGCACCCCCAGCAGCAGGATGCGTGCGCCCAGCGCGGCGAGGGAAACGATAAACAGTACCGGCAGCGGCAGACCCTTTTGCAGCAGGCGGCTGGCCAGGCGCATCAGGAGGAACTCACCCACACAGTAGAGGAACACCGAAAGGCCGTAGGTGGAGGCATCGCCGCCGATGTAATTGATAATGACTTGCATAAAGCCATTGACCGAACGGGTAGCAAAGTAGTACAGCGTGCCGCAGATGAGGAAAATCACATAGGGGCGGCAGCCCAACAGCTTCCTAAAGCTGGCCCACAGGGACTCCTTTCGCAGATCTGCACTGGTTTCCGGGTCACTTTCCGGATGGAGAAGGGGAAGTTTATTGGGATCAGACAGTGGGAGGGCCAGCAGAATGGAAAGGCCCAGCGCCCCCATGTGCAGCCAAAAGAGGAAATTGATCCCCAAAGGGGCAATAAGGTAGCCGGAGATCAGGGCCGTGGTGGCATAAAAGATAGAACCGGCGCTGCGGATATTGCCGTAATCAATGGTGCTATCCCGCAAGGTCATCTGGTTGGTCCAGGTATCAAAAACACTGGAAGCACAGTAATCCAGCGCCGAAATAAGACTGAAGGAGAGCATCGTCCAAAGAAAGCCGCGGCCAAAACAGAAGGGCAGCAGCGGTGTGACGATCATCCCACCCGCTACCAATATAATGAACAACCATTTGGGGGAAATCGAACGGTCAATCAACCGGCCGTAAATAGGGCCGGCGATCATCATAACCAGGTACTGCAGCATAGTGATGTAACCACATTGTACCTCAGTGTAGCCATAATCCAGCAGGATGGTGACCGTATAGGCGTACAGCGAACAAAAGCTGACGAAATAAGCGCCCTCCAACAGGAACATATGGTGGCTCCGGCTCATGCTGCTTTCCCCCCTTGCCATTTACTTTAATATATATGGAAAAACCACCCTATTGGGTGGTTCATCCTAAGTGCCGGCATCAACCTATTTTCCCGGGCCGCTTCCAGCCAAGTATCTTCGGCGCCAATGAGCTTAACTTCTGTGTTCGGGATGGGAACAGGTGGGACCTCATCGCAATCAACACCGACTATTGGGTTTAGAAACACACCCTGAAAATTGAACAACGAAAGTGCGGAACAAAGATCTGCTTGCTTGGTCAAGCCCTCGACCGATTAGTACACGCTAGCTTAACATGTCACCATGCTTACACATTGTGCCTATCTACCTTGTAGTCTTCAAGGGGTCTTACCTGATTGACTCAGTGGGATATCTTATCTTAAGGCCGGTTTCACGCTTAGATGCCTTCAGCGTTTATCCGATCCGCACATAGCTGCCCAGCTGTGCCACTGGCGTGACAACTGGTGCACCAGAGGT
>OGPQ01000072.1_pt1 | contig 83536 bp, 55 predicted proteins | sample 1552971 | NCBI WGS metagenome assembly OGPQ01 (sample SAMEA2580232, study PRJEB22360) | human gut metagenome | biome: human gut; feature: human-associated habitat; material: faeces | place: Denmark | collected 2008/2010 | reverse complement strand
TCTAATGGCGGTCATTAGAAAAAGCTTCTTGTCATTTTCTAATGACCGATTTGGGTTTATATGCGGCGACAATATACCGTCGCTACTGGTGATGTTGTTGTGGTGTGATGGTGAGGTGGTGAGAGGTGGGCGCTTATTCGCCTAAAGCTACAAGCGCATCCTCTACAATCTGAGCGTCGAGCAGACGGTTGTCGGAGAGCAACTGCTCGACGTCGAAGCGGTCGTAGAGACCTTTCTTCACGCCGCATACGAGCACTTTCATATCAGAAGTGCCGTAGTAGGCGGCGATGCGCTCGCCGAATCCGCCGTCCTTGCAGCCGTCTTCGAGCGTCACCACAAGCTGATGGTCGGGCTTCAGCGCATCGAGCGTAGCGGCGTCAACGTCGTTAAGGTAGCGCGGGTTGATGAGCGTTGCGTCGATGCCCTTCTCGGCGAGCAGACCGACGACGCTCTCGCCCTTCTGATAGAACGAACCGGCAGCGACTACAGCCACTTTCGATCCGTGGCGCATCACCTTATACTGCGGCTCGCAGGCGTACTCGGCATCAACCTGCTCAGTAGTGTGCATCACTTCGCCCGTCGGAACACGCAGCGCAACGGGCGTCTTCTCCTGCTTTATAGCCCAACGGAGCATGGCGAAATACTCCTCACAGGTAGTGGGCGCAAGATAGACAAGACCGGGGATGCCGCAGAGCATCGGTATGTCGAACAGGCAGATGTGCGTGATGTCGTTCATGGAGCGCACGCCGCCGCCCACAACGTTGATGACAGCCGGATTGGCGTTGATGCACAAGTCCTGCGCAATCTGGTCGTACGTGCGCTGGATGAAGGTGCTGTAGACGGTCCACACGGGATGCAGTCCGCCCTTCGCCATGCCCGATATCATTGCTACAGCCTGCTCCTCGGCTATGCCCATGTCTATATGCTGCGAACCTGCCTCCTTGCGCTTTGCAGCTGTGAATCCGCCGGCTGCAGGCGTGCCTGCCGTGACAGCGATGAGCGTTGGGTCGAGCTTCATCTCGCGCAGCATCCAATCGCTGAACAGCACGGCGTAGTCTTCCGCAGGCACTACATGCGGCATAGAGCCGTCGGCATTGCGCACGGGGCGCGAGCCGTCGTCGAGATTGAAGGGCAGTCCCCAGTGCCACGCCTCCTTGTTCTGCACGGCGGGAGCATAGCCGTGACCCTTCTCCGTGTGTATGTGCACCACGGTTGGGCGGTCGGTGTCCTTCACGCTGCGGAACACGTCGATGAGCTTCGCTATGTCGTTGCCATCCTCAAGATACGTGTACTCGAAGCCCCACGCCTTGAACCAGTTGTGCTCGCATGTGCCGTTGCTCTCGCGTAGCGCACGCAGATTCTTGTATATTCCGCCGTGGTTCTCGGCGATAGACATCTCGTTGTCGTTCACCACGATGATGATGCCTGTGCCCAGCTCCGACGCCTCGTCGAGACCCTCGAACGCCTCACCGCCCGAGAGCGAGCCGTCGCCGATGACAGCTATGATGTTCTCGTGCGTGCCCTTCACGTCGCGCGCCTTCTGCAGACCGGTGGCAAGGCTAATGGATGTGGAGGTGTGACCCACCTCGAAGTTGTCGTACTCGGGGCATTCAGCCGGCGAAGAGTAACCCGATATGGCGTTCATGTCATCGACATCGCCGAGGAAACCTGCGGCGCGACCTGTAAGCACCTTGTGCGGGTAGCACTGGTGGCTGACATCGAACACGAACTTGTCCACCGGCGCATCGAACACGTAGTGCAGTGCGATGGTCGCCTCAACGAAGCCGAGGTTCGGACCTACGTGTCCGCCGTGCTTGCTCACGCGGTTAAGCACCGCCGCACGTGTCTCGTCTGCCACTATGTTAAGCGCCTCTATGTCCAGCTCTTTCAAGTCGGCTGGCGACTTAATCTTTTCTATATACATGCTTGTTTTATTTTTATGTTTTACGTTTCTCAGATTGCAAAGTTACGCATAATGTTCCGTACGGCGCATACCGCCAATACGGCAGAACTTACCAATATTGCGTTTATTCAACCCGACATGCGTTTCCCTCTACGGCAAAGAACTCGTTTCTTGAGAACAACAAAGGGCAATATCAAGCCATCCTGTTGATGTTTTGATATTGCCCTTCGTAGTGCTATATTTGTAGTTTTATAAGTATATGCCGCTTACAGCTTTGTTTGCATTCAGCCTGTAAGCGACAGAGTGTTCAGTTGTTAAAACTTGATGGTGCGTACAACCTCCTCTTCAGGCTGCTGCTTCACCTGTTTGCGCTCGTCAGATACACGGTGTTGCAGCTCCTTCACCTGCTGCGATGTGCGCTTGTATGTCGGAGTGTTCTCAACGGCGAGTATAACCTCCTCGTTGTCGAGGTCCTCAGGCCGGAAGCGGAAGATGTGCGGACGGCTCTTGTACACCGTAGTACCGTTGTCACCGGGGTAGTACTTACCAATACGTATGCCTTGCTCTATCTCCGTTTCTGTCGCCTTGTCATCAGCCTCCTTAACAATCTTCTTGATGTGCGAGTCCATTCCGTCGACGTCTCTGATGCCGAAGCCCGTAGCGAGGATCGTTACCTTCACCTTGTTGCCGAGATCGGGGTCGAGACCGATACCCCACTTGATTTCGAAGTCGGAGCCGAACTGCTCCATGAAGTCGTTCACCTCGTTCATCTCCTCCATCATGAGGCCGCCGGCTGACTGGTTATCCTTGTCGCTGCCATTCGAGAAGTTGATGCTAAGAAGAATCTTCTTCGAGTTGAAGATGTCGTTGTCGTTGAGAAGCGGCGAATTGAGTGCGTCCTGTATAGCCAGTTTCACACGACCGTCGCCCTCGCCGTAGCCTGTAGACATGATAGCCACGCCACCGTCCTTGAGCACGGTCTTAACGTCGTTGAAGTCGAGGTTGATGAGTCCGTGGTTGGTGATGATTTCGGCGATTGACTTCGCTGCCACGCTGAGCGTATCGTCAGCCTTTCCGAACGCGTCGAGCACGGTGAGCTCGGGATAAATCTTGCGCAGACGCTCGTTGTTGATGACAAGGAGCGCGTCTACGTGCTTCGCCATCTCGTCTACGCCGTCGAGAGCCTGGTTGATCTTCTTCTTGCCCTCGAAGCGGAACGGGATGGTGACGATGCCTACCGTGAGGATGTCGAGTTCTTTCGACACGCGGGCGATAACCGGCGCTGCTCCAGTACCTGTTCCGCCGCCCATTCCGGCGGTGATGAAAGTCATCTTCGTGCCGTCGCTGAGCATCGACTTGATATCGTTGATGCTCTCCTCGGCAGCCTGACGCGCCTTCTCTGGCTTATTGCCGGCTCCGAGTCCTTCCTTGCCGAGCTGCAGCTTCATGGGCACGGGCGAATCGTTGAGCGCCTGCATATCTGTGTTGCAGAGCACGAACGACACGTCGTGTATGCCCTCGCGGTACATGTGGTTGACGGCGTTGCCGCCGCCTCCACCTACACCAATCACCTTAATAATAGTATTCTCTTTTTCAGGTGCACCGAAGTCCACCATCGGGTTGATATTGTCTGACATAGTAATAATCGTGTTAAGGGTTATTCATTGACATCGGGTTCGAAGATAGAGCTTCCGAACTTCTTGAGCGAGCCGAAGAAGCGGCTGAACTTTGTGGGCTTATGTGGCTCCGGAGCCTTCTCTTCCTCTTCTTCCTCTGCATTGGCGGCGGGCTGTGCTGTGGTCTGCGCTGCAGGCTGTGTGCCTGTGCCTGTTGTTGCCAGCGTCGGGTCGAGAGTGACTGTGTTCTCTGAGCCCGGCTCCACTTCTTCGTCGAAGAGCGACCCGCTGATGGCGCGTCCGGCGCAGTTCATGTCGCCCTTTGCGAGCAGACCGAGGATGGTGTTCGTGGTGCCGTCCTCAGAGAGAATCACTTCGGAGTCCTTCTTGTTGATGTTGAGTGTGGTAGACTTCGCGATGCGCACCTTCTCCACGTCGAACACTTCGTGGAAGAGCTTCTCTACGTTCTTCATGTTGCTACCGCCGCCGGTGAGCACGATGCCGCCGAGCAGCTTGTCGGCGAACTCGTGTGGCACGAGATACTTCACGTTCTCCACTATCTCGAGCATGCGCGCCTCAACCACCTGGATGAACATGCGGCTGGGTATCGTTCTGCCGTCGCCGATGGGTAGAGTTGCGTCGGCGTCTATATCTTTCTCGTTGGTCAGAGCCGAGGCGTGCTTCAGCTTCATCGCCTCTGCGTTTATCTCGTCTATCTGCAACGACTCGAGGTCTTTGGTCACGTTAGATCCGCCGAGCGGAAGCACGGCGATATGGCGCAGCTTGTTGCGGTAGTAGACCGATACGGTTGTGGTGTCGGCGCCGAGGTCTACGAGCACGCATCCTGCGCGCTTCTCGGCGTCGGTGAGCACGCAGTCGGCCATCGTGAGCGGGGCGAGATACATCTCAGCCACCTTTATGCCTGAGTTGTCGAGACTCTTGTTGAGGTTGCGGTAGAACGAGCGGCGCCACAGCACGTTGAGGAAGTTGCCCTCAAGATGTCTTGCCTGGATGCCTACGGGGTCGTCCTCGTAGTGTCCGTCCACATTATATTCTTGTGTTATGGCGTCGAGAATCTCGCAGTCTTTGTATTCCATGCTGCGGTTGGTGTCCATGAGTTCGTTCACCATATCCTGCGACACGATGCAGTCGAGCGGCAGTTCCTTCACGATGGAGTTCTTGACGCTGTGTATGCTCTGGCCTCCGATGCCTACATACACCTGTTCTATTTCGGTTTTGAGAGTATTCTTGAGTTTGCTTACAATGTTGCTCAGTCCCTGTGCGGTACGTTCAATATTATATGCTACGCCCTTGCGTATGTACGAGGCGGAGTCTTCTTTAGCGACAGCAAGAATAGAGATGCTGCCATCGGGGTTTTTCCTTCCGGCAATTCCGGTCATCTTTGACGACCCGAGCTCAATAGCTACTATAAAATCCTTTGCCATACGTTTTTTATCTTGTTGAGTGTTAATTATCTTTTGTTACTTGATTTCGAATTTTATGCTTTGCCGGCTTTCGACTTCTTTGCCTTCTCGGGCTTTTCGGTCTTCTTCTCGGTCTTCTTCACAGACTTGTCCGACTTCTTTTCTGTCTTCTTCTCTGTTTTTTCCAACTTCTTTTCAGATTTCGTTTCCGATTTCTTCTTTGTCCGGTCGGTGTTTGAGGCGTTGTCGGTCTTTTTCTCCGTGTCTGCGGTCGGAGTTGTCGTAGTCTCGTTCTGCGGTTGTGTTGTTTCGGCGGCTGGTTGCACGGGGGCTACGGGCTGTACGGGGGCTGCAGCCTGATGCTTTGCCGACTTCTTTCGGCAGATGATTTGGTTGTCGAACTCGATGTCTATGTACGAGTATTTGTTCCAGCCTACTTCTGAGAGTCCGTACTTGTAGAACTTCAGCAGTCGGGTCATCTTCACTTCCATGAACTTGCGTATGAGCGTGTAATGGTCTGTGCGTCGGTTGCCGTCGGGCAGTCGTCCGAGGTGTACGATGTGGTCGCCTACGCGCGGCACGATTTCGACGCTGTGGTTAGGCAGCACGTTTATCTGCTCTATGAGGTTCTTCCACACGTCGTTTGCCATTATCACGCGTCCCAAGGGTGAGAGGAAGTTGGTGGCGTACCAGCGGTTGATTGCTCCTGTTGCGATGATGAGGTCGCTCACGTAGTGGGTTGTGGGCATTACGCGGTCGTTGTCGTCTACGTAGTAGTCGTCGCCGTTGTCGGCCTTGATTCTTATCACGGGCATGCGCTGGGTTACGCTGATATATACGTGTCCGCCTTCTGTCTTGTAGCAGTCGGCTGTCTGCACGAAGGGGCTCGCCTTGAGCATTTCTTCTATTCGGCGCGCGTCTACCTTGCATATTTCCTTGCCCATAGGGTAGACGCCGCCTTTCTGCAGTCTGTCTTTTATTATCTTCGCATCGATGAATCCGCTTGTGGCGTTGTCGGCGATGTCGATGTTCACCTTATTGCACAGCGTATGGTTTCCGCCTTTCTTGTCGAATGAGCAGAACGCGAACGCCAGGTATACGGCTATCAGTACATCGCTTAGGATGAAGAAGATTTTGCTTGGAGACAGTTTCACTTCTTGTTTTCTATTATTTTTGTTATTTGTGGCATGTAGTTGTCGAGGTCGCCTGCGCCGAGTATGACGAGCACGTCGAAGTCGCGCTGCTTAACGAGGTCGAGCACGTCGTCCTTGCGTATGATGCTCTTCTCGATGCCTGGTCGGAGGTTGTCGTAGATGAGCTGCGATGTGACGCCTTCGATAGGTTGCTCGCGTGCGGGGTAGATCTCTGTGAGTATCACCTCGTCGAGCTGGCTGAGCGCATCGGCGAAGTCGCGGTAGAAGTCGCGTGTGCGAGTGTAGAGGTGGGGCTGGAATATGGCTGTGATATGGCGGCCCTTGTAGAGTTCGCGTATGCTCTTTGCGCTCTGGTATATCTCCTTGGGGTGGTGTGCGTAGTCGGAGAGCAGGACGTGTCGGCTGTCGTTTATCTTGAAGTCGAAGCGTCGGTCTACGCCGCGGTATGTCTTCATGCCGTATTTGAGTTCTTCGGCTGTGCATCCGGCGAGCTGTGCCATTGCCATTGCTGCGATGCCGTTGTCGATGTTGATTGGCACGGGCTGACCGAGTTCTACGTCCTTTACGTTCTCGATGGGCGAAACGAAGTCGAAGGTGATTGTTCCGTTGTCGATGCGTATGTTCTCGGCGTGGAAGTCGCCCTCGGTGCGACTGTACTCGTATACCTTCACTCCGGGCTGCACGTCGGCGTGCATCTCGAGTCCGCGGTGAATGATGAGTGCGCCGCCGGGCTGTATGAGAGTGGTGTAGTGGCGGAAGCTTTCGAGGTAGGCTTCTTTAGTGCCGTAGATGTCGAGGTGGTCGGGGTCGGTGGCGGTGATGACGCTCATCCATGGGCGGAGCCAATGGAAGGAGCGGTCGAACTCGTCGGCTTCTATCACTACATAGTCGCTTTCTGCGGAGATGATGTAGTTGGTGCTGTAGTTCTTTGATATTCCGCCGAGGAAAGCGTTGCAGTCGATGTGGCCCTGGTGCATGATGTGTGCGCACATTGTAGAGGTCGATGTCTTGCCGTGTGTGCCGGCTACGCAGAGTCCCTTGTGTGTGCGTGTTAGTGTGCCGAGCACCTGTGCGCGCTTTTCTACGGTGAATCCGTTTGCGCGGAAGTATTGCAGCTCCTTGTGTTCGGCTGGTATTGCTGGTGTGTATATCACGAGGCACTGTTTCGGGTCGCGGCAGGCGTGCGGTATCTCGTCTACGTTCTCCTCGTAGTGGAGGAGTGCGCCTTCGCGTTCGAGTTGCTTTGTGAGTTCTGAGGGTGTCTTGTCGTAGCCTGCCACTACCACGCCCTTGCGTATGAAGTAGCGCGCGATGGCGCTCATGCCGATGCCGCCTGCGCCTACGAAATAAACGGCTTTGATATCTTTGAGTTCCATTTCTGTTTCTTTATTTTTTGTTGGCGAGCTTGAGCACTTCGTCGGCAATGACGTCGGCAGAGTTGTGCTTGCCAAGTTTCTTTATGTTGGCTGTGAGCTGCGCGAGCTGCTCGGGGTCGTTCACGGTGTCGACGGCGAGCTGCAGCAGCGTTGCGGGTGCGTCGGCATCCTTCACGTAGAGGGCTGCGTCCTTGTTGACGAGGGCAAGTGCGTTCTTCGTCTGGTGGTCTTCTGCCACATTGGGCGAGGGCACGAGTATGACGGGCTTGCCTATCAGACAGAACTCGCTGACTGAGCTTGCGCCGGCGCGGCTTATCACGAGGTCGGCAGCTTTGTACGCCGCTCCCATGTCGCCGATGAAGTCCATCACCTTAAGCATGGGCAGGGGCTTGTGTGCCTTGAGCTGCTCGGCTACGGCTGCGCTGTAGTATTTGCCGGTCTGCCAGATGAACTGCACGCCGCTTTTCTCTACGAGGTCGAGGTGCTGCAGCACGCTTTCGTTCACGGTGCGCGCTCCGAGGCTGCCGCCTACGAGGAGGATGGTCTTCTTAGCTGGGTCGAGACCGAAGCTGCGCAGGGCGTCTTCGCGCGAGATGGTGGTCTCGATGAGGTTCTGGCGCACGGGGTTACCGGTGTTTATTATCTTCTCTGCGGGGAAGAAGCGCTCCATGCCGTCGTATGCCACGCATATCTTGCGCGCTTTTGCGGCGAGGTGCTTGTTGGTTACGCCGGCGTATGAGTTCTGCTCCTGTATGAGCGTGGGGATGCCCATCGAGCTGGCTGCGTCGAGCGTGGCTGCGCTGGCGTATCCGCCTACGCCTACTACTACGTCGGGCGCGAACTCGCGGATTGTCTTGCGCACCATTCGCTTGCTGCGCAGGAAGTCGAGCGCAACACCGATGTTACGGGGCGACCAAAGCGGGCGGATGAATCCTCTCACCGGTAGTCCTACTATCTCGTAGCCTGCGTCGGGCACACGCTGCATCTCCATACGTCCGAGGGCTCCAACGAAGAGTATCTTCGCGTTGGGGCACTTCGATTTAATTGCATTGGCTATTGATACGGCTGGGAAGATATGGCCTCCGGTGCCGCCGCCACTAACAATGACTCTTAATTCCTGTTCCATTTGCTCACATTTCTTTCAACTTACAAAATTAATCATTTTTTCTGATAATGTAGATTATTGTGCTTTTTTTATTACGCTTTTTTTAATTAATGTGCAACCGATTGCAACCTACACTCTGAGACCCTATTGCTTGAATGCGCAGAACGGACTTCAACGTACGTATAGAACAAAAAAATTCCCACAGCGCTGGAATGCAATTACCGATATGATGTAGTGTTGTTACATATATGCTGTAATTGCATTCCAGCGCTGCGGGAATTGTACGTATGTTTTGCTTCTACTTTCCGATTCGAAGGCTTCAGCACTCTGAAAGCCTACGCTACGTTCGTGTCTGCTATTATCTCCTGCTTGCGCTGCGCCGATCGGCTCACGCTGAGTATCGCGCCGATGTACACGCAGTTGATGATGGTCGCCGTACCGCCCTTACTGATGAACGGCAGCGGCTGACCCGTCACCGGCACCAAGCCCACAGCCACACACATGTTGAACAGCGCCTGGGTCACGAGCAGCAGCGCCAGTCCCATGGCGAAGAACGCCGGGAAGTTGTTCTCGCAGCGGCTGGCTATGCGCCCCGTGCGGAACAGCAGTATGATGTAGAGCATAGCCACGCCCGTAGCGCCCAAGATGCCCATCTCCTCGATGATTATGGCGTAGATGAAGTCGCTGAACGCCTGCGACACGAAGTCGCGCTCCTCGGAGTTGCCCGGTCCCTTTCCCATGATGTTCGACGTAGCAATGGCGATGTTGGCGTGCGCCACCTGAGCGTCCTTGTCGAGGTCTACATCCTTCGGCGCCACATCCTTGTGGGCGAGGAACTTGTTGATGCGCGATTTCCACGTATCGAAGCGGTGGAACACCCTCTCTACAGTGCTTTTATCCTCCTTCTTCTGCTCTATAGTCTGCTCGGTAAGCGTCTGGTTAGCGGGCTTCTGCGCCTCCTCGTCGGTACCGAACGCCATGACGCAGCACACCAGGAGCGCCACAGCCAGCACCACGACGCCCAGAAGCGCACCCAACTGCCGCGCCGGAACACGCCCGAGCAGCATCATCATGAATATCACTAAGCAGAGCAGCATCGCCGTCGACAGATTCTCAACCATGATGAGCGGCACGATGGGGAGGCACACCATCAGTATATACCTGAAAGCCAGCTTGTCGGCGCCATTCTCCGTCTGCAACGCACTCAGTATCTGCGCCGTTGCCAGCACCATAGCGCCCTTCGCTATCTCCGACGGCTGAAACTGTAAGCCGAAGAGTACTATCCAGCGTTGCGCACCGTTGGTGGAGGCGCCGGCAATAGCCACCCATAGCAGCGTGACTACAGCGAAAAGCAGTACGAACGGCGTAGCCATCTTGAAGTTTCTGCACTTCACGTTGAGCGTCACCACCATGCAGACTATTCCGATCACGATCAGCATGATATGCTTCAGCACCGGCGCCGTATAGCTGCTCGCCTTATACGTGAGCTGCGACGAAGCCGAATACACCTCGATGATGCTGACAAGGCACAGGAAGAAGAACACCATCCATATCACCTTGTCGCCTTTGAATATATTGCCTAATGTCTTGTTTATCATTGCTTGTTGCTATTTTATGTTGAGGTGTTGTTGTGGTGAGATGGTGAGATGTTATGTTGAGATGTTGAGGTGGTGAGATGTTGAGGTGGTGAGATGTTGAAGTGGTGACATTAGCAATACAAATCTCAACATAACACCATCTCACCACATCAACACCTTTCACACCATCTCAACACCTCAACACATTTCTCAACATCTCACCATCTCAACACCTCAACACCTTATTACAGCCCTCTCACCAGCTCCTTGAACTGCTCGCCTCTGTCCTCCATATTCTTGAAGAGGTCGAAGCTTGCGCAGCACGGACTGAGCAGCACGGTGTCGCCCGGCTCAGCCAGCTCGTAGCAAGCCGCCACGCAGTCCTTCATCGAGTGGGTGTCGCGAATCTCCACGCCCACGTTGTCGAAGAAGTCGTGCAGCTTCTTGTTGTCGGCTCCGAGGAACACAAGCGCCTTGCACTTCTGCTTCACCAGATCGAGTATCTCGTTATAGTCGTTGCCCTTGTCCTTGCCACCGATGATGAGGATGGTAGGCGTCTTCATGCTCTCAAGAGCATACCAGCAGGCGTCTACGTTCGTAGCCTTCGAGTCGTTGACATACTGCACGCCGCCTACCTTGCACACCTTCTCCAGACGATGCTCCACGCCCGGGAAGTCGCTCAGGCTCTGGCGTATCACGTCCTTCTTGATGCCCGTGATGTTGCCCGCGATGCCCGCAGCCAGCGAGTTGTATATGTTGTGCTTGCCCGTGAGCGACAGCTCCTCCTGCTCCATGTTGAACGGCGTAGGCTTCTCGATGGTATACTCGCCGTCCTCCATATAGCCGATAGAGCCTTTCTCCTTCAGCTCCGAGAACGGATACTGTATAGCCTTGATGTCGTACTTCTCCAGCTCGCGCTTGATGACTGGGTCGTCGTTCCAGTAGATGAACGAGTCCTTGTCGGTCTGGTTCTGTATGATGCGCATCTTCGCGTCCACGTAGTTCTGCATGCAGTAGTCGTAGCGGTCGAGATGGTCGGGCGTGATGTTCAGCAGGATGGCGATGTTGGCGTGGAAGTCGTACATGTTGTCGAGCTGGAACGAGCTAAGCTCTATGATGTAGTATTCGTGCGGATCCTCAGCCACCTGCAGCGCAAGCGAGCGTCCGATGTTGCCCGCCAAGCCCACGTCGTAGCCTGCCGTCTTGAAGATATGATAGATGAGCGACGTCGTTGTCGTCTTGCCGTTCGAGCCGGTGATACAGATCATCTTCGAGTGGGTGTAGCGACCCGCAAGCTCTATCTCGCTGATAATGTGTATGCCCTTCTCCATCGCAGCCTTCACCATCGGAGCCTCCTTCGGTATGCCCGGACTCTTGATGATTTCGTCGGCAGAGAGAATCTTCTCCTCGGTATGCTGACGCTCCTCCCACTCGATGGCGTGGTCGTCGAGCAGCTTCTTGTATTTGTCTTTGATGGCAGACATGTCGCTAACGAACACGTCGAAACCTTCCTTCTTTGCCAACACTGCGGCACCGGCTCCACTCTCGCCGGCTCCAAGAATAACTATTCTTTTCATCTTGCCTATCTAATCTTTAATGTTATAATGGTCATAGCCGCCAGGATTATCGTCGTAATCCAAAAGCGAACCGTAATCTTCGACTCGTGGAATGCACCCTTCGGTCGAGTGATGAGATACTTGCAGTCGGGGTCGAGCTGCGAAGCCTGCGTGCGGAAGTTGTCGTGGATAGGCGTGCGCTTGAAGATGCGCTGCTTTACGCCGCGACGCTTGCCCAGCTTGTAGTAGTAGACCTGCAGTATGACGCTCAGACTCTCCACGAAGAAGATGCCGCAAAGTATCGGCAGAAGCAGCTCCTTGTGGATGATTATCGCAGTAACGGCGATGATACCGCCGATTGTGAGCGAGCCGGTGTCGCCCATGAACACCTGAGCCGGATAGGCGTTGTACCAAAGGAAGCCTATCAGCGCACCAACAAAGGCGCAGAGGAACACCACAAGCTCCTGCGACTCCGGTATGTACATTATGTTAAGATAGCTCGCATACTCTATGTGCGAACTTACATACGCCAGTATGCCCAGCGCCACACCGATGATGGCGGAGTTGCCGGCGCACATGCCGTCCATACCGTCGTTGAGGTTGGCACCATTGCTCACCGCTGTCACCACGATGATGGTCATTATCACGAACAATATCCAGCCTGCCGCAACGCGGTGCTCGCCGAAGACGCTCGTAATGCGCGAGTAGTCGAGGTTATGGCTCTTGACGAACGGGATGGTTGTCTTTAGCGACTTGTGCGCTTCGCTCTGATGCTTCACTACTATCTCCTGACCCTGACGCTCGTAAACGAGGTTCTCGTTCATCTTGACGTCTGGCGACGCCCACAGCACAAGACCCACTATCAGACCGATACCCACCTGACCTACTATCTTGTAGCGGCCCTTCAAGCCTTCCTTATCGTGGCGGAATATCTTTATGAAGTCGTCCATGCCGCCCAGCACACCGAGCCACAGCGTGGTGACAATCATCAATATGAGGTAGATGTTGCGCAGGCGTCCGAGCAGAAGCACCGGCACAAGGATGGAGACGATGATAATGACGCCGCCCATTGACGGCACTCCTATCTTCTTCACACCGAACGGGTCGATGCTTGCGTCGCGCGCAGTCTCAGTAATCTGCTTGCGCTTGAGATACTTGATAAACTTCTCGCCGAACCATGCCGAGATAACGAGCGACAATATCAGCGCCAACAGCGAACGGAACGAAATGTAGCCCCACATGTGCGAGCCACTGATGCCGTATTCTTCGAGGAAACGAAAAAGATAATATAACATTTCTGAGTTTTGAATTTAAATTCTAAAAGCACTCACGTACCACTTCATGGTCGTCGAAGTGATGCTTCACACCCTTTACATCCTGATAGTTCTCATGTCCCTTGCCGGCTATGAGCACTACGTCGCCCTTCTTTGCCATCATGCAGGCGGTGCGTATAGCCTCGCGGCGGTCGACAATGGTTATCACCTTCTTCATCTGCTGCGCGTTGAGTCCGGCGAGCATGTCGTTGATGATGTCCTGCGGCTCCTCGAAGCGCGGGTTGTCGCTTGTGATAATCACGCGGTCGCTCTGCTTCACAGCCTCCTGCGCCATAAGCGGACGCTTTCCCTTGTCGCGGTTGCCGCCGGCTCCGCATACGGTGATTACCTCGCCCTTTCCGTCGAGCACCTCATGGATGGCGTTGAGCACGTTCTCCAGAGCATCCGGCGTGTGGGCATAGTCGACAACGGCGGTGTAGCCCTCCGGCGAGTGGATAGGTTCGAGACGTCCGCTCACGCTGTGCAGCGTACTCATCACGACGAGCACGTCTTCGGGCTTCTTGCCGAGCATAACTGCCGCACCGTAGACAGCCAGCAGGTTGCTCACGTTGAACTTGCCGATGAACTGTACGCCTACTTCCCTGCCGTCAATCTCGAGATACATGCCCTCGAAGTGACATTCTATTATGCGAGCCTTGAAGTCAGCCACGCTGCGTATAGAGTAGGTCTTCACCTGAGCCTTCGTGTTCTGTACCATAATCATGCCGTTCTTGTCGTCGGCGTTGGTGATGGCGAAGGCAGTTTTGGGCAACATGTCGAAGAAAGCCTTCTTCGCGTTGCGGTAGTTCTCGAAAGTCTTGTGATAGTCGAGATGATCTCGTGTGAGATTGGTGAACAGACCGCCGGCGAAAGTGAGTCCACCGATGCGCTTCTGCGCTATGGCGTGAGACGAGCACTCCATGAAGGCGTACTCGCAGCCTGCATCCACCATGCGATGAAGCAGTTCGTTCAGCGCTATCGGGTCTGGCGTCGTGTGGTCTGCCGGCACAGCCTCGTCAACGATGTAGTTGCACACGGTAGAAAGCAGTCCGCACTTATGTCCCATCTTCGAGAACATATTATATAATAAGGTGGCGATAGTGGTTTTACCGTTCGTTCCGGTCACTCCTACGAGCTTCAGCTTGGTAGAAGGATTGCCGTGGAACGTTGTTGCCACCTCACCCACTACGTCTTCGGTGCTTGCCACCCGAACATAAGTTACGTTTTCGTCGGTTTGTTCTGGCATCTCCTCGCAGAGCACAGCCTTTGCGCCGAGCTCCACCGCCTTAGGTATGAACTTGTGTCCGTCTACCTGAGTGCCCTTCATTGCCACGAACAAATGTCCGTCCTTGATACGGCGAGAGTCTATGTTGACACCCGTCACTTCTACATCATCGCTGCCTTTAACAGCAAGAACGGTGATGTTCTTAAGCAATTCTTTAAGTTTCATATATCTTTGTTTTTTTATCCGAGTTTAAGCGAGCATACCATGCCCTTCTTTATCCTTTCTCCTGCGCCGATGCTCTGCTCCGTCACCTTTCCTCTGCCCGTGAGCCTAACCTTTACGCCTCTGCTCTCGATAAGAAAGACGGCGTCGCGAGCTCCCATGCCGTGAACGTCGGGCATTACCGACTTGTCGCCTTCGTTTACGCGTTTCAGCTGAATGACACTTCTGTCGCTCTCGTCGGCGCGTCCCCAGATGGGGTTTCCGTTGAGATAAGAGCCGTCCCAGTCTGTGCGCTGCTTCACGCCGAGATGTTCAAGCACATAGCTTGCAGCCAGCACATTGCCGCTCTTAACCTGCGGGATGAGAACAGAAAGCGAGTCGCGGGCGTCAGAAGCCTCCAGCTTGAGGCTCTGCGCCATGATACCTTCTGCTATGTCGTGGAACACAACGCCGCTCATGCCGCCGCCCGAAGCCGGCAGACCCGACTTCTGTATGCAGACGATGCAGCTGTAGCGCGGTTCGTATGCGGGGAAGAAGCCGGCGAAAGACAGCAGATAGTTCATCTGTCCGCTCTTATAGCCGGCGGCTCCTTTTGATATCTGAGCCGTTCCGGTCTTTCCTGCGACGAGGAACGACTGCGAGCCGGCTTTCTTTCCGAGACCCTGACTCACTACGTGCTCAAGTATCGTGGTTATCTTCTTTATCGTCGACTCCTTGGCTATCTGCTCACGCAGCACTACGGGGTCGAACTCTTTTATTACTACTCCGTCCTTCATCACAGCCTTCACGAAGCGCGGCGCAACCATCTTTCCGCCGTTGGCAATGGCGTTGTAGAAGGTAAGAGTGGAGATAGGCGGCACCTGCGTCTCGTAGCCGATGCTCATCCAGGGCAGAGTGGTCTTGCTCCAGTTGACATACTGCTTGCCTCGCGAGTCTTTCTTCGGCATTCGGATACGTGCCGGCGATGCGCCTTGCAGCGGAATGTGCAGGTCGTCGGCGAGTCCGAGGCGGTATATGCCCTGCACAAACTTCTCTGGTGTGTTGTGATAGTGGTCGTCGATGATGCGGCTGACGCCGATGTTTGAGCTCACCATGAGCGTCTGCGGCAGAGTGAGCATGCCGTAGCCGCCGCGTCGCCAGTTGTGGTCCTTCATCTCTCTGCCATACATCGGCCAGACGCCGCCGGCAGTCTCCACGCGGTAGGTTGTGTCGACCACTCCGTCGTCGAGCGCCACCATTATGCTTGCGGTCTTGAACACCGAACCCGGTTCGAGCAAGTCGCTTATAGCGTGGTTCTTTATCTCGTGATAGTCGTCATCGTCACACTTCGTCATATTGACAATGGCTTTGATGTCGCCGGTCTTCACCTCCATCACGATAGCCACGCCCACATTGGCGTTGATGAGTCGCAGTTCCTTGAGCAGCGCGCGTTCGGCGAGGTCCTGCATCGACACGTCGATAGTAGTGACGATGTCGGCGCCGTTCTCCGGCGGCGTATCCGTGATGTCGAGATATCTGTTCAGCACCTTGCGTCTGTGGCGTATGCCCTCTACGCCTCTAAGGAGCGAGTCGTACGAGAGTTCGAGTCCGCATTGTGCGGTATCCTTCGCGCCGAACATCTTTCCGATGGTGCGACCTGCGAGCGAACCGTACGCCAGTTTGCGAGCGTTATGCTCCTCCCAGTGGAAACCGCCCATATTGGTTTTCAGACGGAACACGGGCAGACGCCTCACTTCTGAGAACGTGCTGTAGTTGATGCGTCGGTTCCACACGGGCCAGTGGCGCTTGTTCTTCTCGAAACCCTCCATGAGATGCTTCTTGAACTCAGCCGCCGTGCGGTCGGGGAAGATAGCGTTGAGCCCCGTGCAGATAGAATCGATCTTCTCGCAGAAGAGCGTGTCCTTCTTCGCTTCGCGCAGCGCCTTGAAGTCCATGTATATGTTATACTGCGGCAGCGATGACGCCATGAGTTGTCCGTCGCAGCTCAGTATGTTTCCACGCATAGGCTGCGTCTTGAGGCTGTCTACCTTCACGCGGTCTGCCACTTCCTCCCAGTATGCGCGCTTTGCCGTCATGATATACAGCGTCTTTCCCAGCACGCTTATAGCCACCAGCGTCATTATGACGGCCAAGAACGCATAGCGTGGCATTACTTTCTTGCTATCAAACTTGCTCATTTCTCTTCTTGATTAGGAATAGTTATTATATACGGTGGCTGCGTAGGTATGTGCAGCGTGCTGTCCTTGTCGTTGTGCAGGCGTTCGAGCACCTTACTCTCGCGAGTCTGCTGCGTGAGGTCGCTCGAACTTGAGAGTGCTCTGTACTTTGCGTCCTCCAGCTCGCTCTGCAGATTGTCTATCTTGATGAGGTTCTGCTGACACTTGTATCGGTTCGAGATATAGACGATGATGAACAGCGTTATTAACACTATCACCCATATCTGCTGTCGCAGGAACTGCGTGTTGAGCATTTCGCCACCGAGAATCTTTCCCAGCGTCACGTTCTTCGTCAGCGGCAGTTCGTCTTCTATGGCTTGCTGTCGTATGATTGTGCGCAGCGACGGTGCGCCTTCCTCGTCGTCGTCCGCCGTTTCTGGTGCGGTCGCTGTCTTTGTTTGCGCTGTCGGTTTGTCGGCTGCAGGCTCTGCTGCAGCAGCCGTAGCGTTGTCTTCTGTGTTGGTCACATCCACCTTTATGGCGTCTGTTATGGGGTTATCTTCTTTCATTGTCTCATTTCTTTTCAGCAATTCTTAGTTTTGCGCTGCGGCTGCGTGGGTTTTCTTCTTGTTCTTGTTCCGAGGGCAGTATCACCTTGTTGTTGACGAGGCGGAACGGCGTCTCGATACGTCCGAAGAAGTCCTGCTGCACCTTTCCCTCCACGTTGCCCGACTTCATGATGTTCTTCACCATGCGGTCTTCGAGCGAGTGGTAGGTTATCACCGAGAGTCGTCCGCCGGGGGCGAGCAGTTCGGTAGCTGCGAGCAGCATCTCGCGCAGCGCATCCATTTCGTGGTTCACTTCAATACGCAATGCCTGAAAGAGTCGCGCCATGTCCTTTTTCTCTCGCTCGCGCTTGAAAAAAGGCTCCACGGCAGCCAGAAAATCCTTCGTTGTCTTTATCTCCGCCTGCTGACGTGCCTTGACGAGCGCCGCGGCTATGCGTCGCGAGTTCTTCAGTTCGCCATAGATGTAGAAGATGTCGGCGAGTTGTTCCTCGTCGTACGTGTTCACTATCTCGGCAGCGGTGCGTCCGGCGCGCTTATTCATGCGCATGTCGAGCGGTGCGTCGAAGCGGAACGAGAATCCGCGTTCGGCGTCGTCGAAGTGGTGCGACGACACGCCGAGGTCGGCGAGCAATCCGTCGATGTGTTCCACGCCGTAGTAGCGCATCCAGTTCTTCAGATAGCGGAAGTTGCTGCGCACGAACGTGAAGCTGTCGCCGGCGTCGGGAATGTTGCGCTCGGCGTCGGCGTCCTGGTCAAAGCTGTAGAGGTGTGCGCCGTCGGTGAGCCGCGAGAGTATCTCGCGCGAGTGTCCTCCGCCACCGAAGGTGACATCTACGTAAACGCCACCCGGCTTGATGTCGAGTCCGTCGACGCTCTCGCCGAGAAGCACCGGTACGTGATATGTTGTTGCTGTTGTAGGATTGTCAGTGTTGTTCTTATACATTATATATGCGTATTTGGGTGTAAAGGTACACAAAAATTCGCACACATGGTTACAAATCTTTATCAATTTTGTTTAAATACGACATTTCTTGTGCGAAATTGTTCGTATGTAAAAAAGATGTAGTATTTTTGCACCAAATATCGAAAAAGTAACAGATATTTCGGGTATATGAACGAGATAACAGAAAAGACAATAGACATCGAAAAGATACTGCGCAGCAAGATGGGCAGCAAGGCGCGTTACGTGCCCGGACTGTTCGTCAAATGGCTCAAGAAAATCATCCACCAGGACCAGGTGAACGCATTCATCTGGGAGCACCGCAACGAGAGCGGCATAGAGTGGCTGGAGTCTACCGTGCGCTATCTGAAGATGGACATACGCATCATCGGCAAGGAGAACCTTCCGCCGAAAGACGACGGCAAGCTATACACGTTCGTGTCAAACCACCCGCTGGGCGGACAGGACGGCGTGGCGCTCGGCTCAATCATCGGACGCCACTACGACGGACGCTTCCGCTACCTCGTCAACGACTTGCTGATGAATCTGCCGGGCTTGGCGCCGGTGTGCATCGGCATCAACAAGACCGGTCGGCAGGGTCGCGACTTCCCGCGCATGGTTGAGGCGGGTTTCAAGAGCGACAACCACATGCTTATGTTCCCTGCCGGACTGAACAGCCGCAAGCAGAAGGATGGTTCGATACACGACCTGCCGTGGAAGAAGACGTTCATAACGAAGAGCGTGGAGTGCCACCGCGACGTGGTGCCCATCTATTTCAGCGGACGCAACTCGGAGCGCTTCTACCGCATCGCCAAGTTCAGCGACCGCTGGCTGCCGTTCAACCTCGCCATGATATTCCTCGTCGACGAGATGTACCGCAACGTGGGCAAACACTTCGACATATACATCGGAAAGCCTATACCCTGGCAGACGTTCGACAAGAGCCGCACGCCGTACGAGTGGGCACAGTGGGTGCAGCAGGAGGTGTACAAGCTAAGCCCCTCCCAACCCTCCCCGTCGGGGAGGGCTTAAGAATGCCAAGAAGGCTTAGTTAGCAAATGCCTAAGAAGGCTTAGTTAGGCTTAGTTAGCAAAGGCTTAAGAAGGCTTAGTTAGGCTTAGTTAGCAAAGGCCTAAGAAGGCTTAGTTAGGCCTAAGAAGGCTTAGTTAGCCAGCCCCCCAAAGCTCCCCAAACCAAAAGAAGAGAAAGCAAGAAAAAACAACACACAAATGGAAGAACCAATCATTGAACCGGTAAGCAAAGAGCTGCTCAAGAGCGAACTCACGCCCGAGCGCCAGCTCCGCATGACCAACAAGAGCAACAACGAGATATACATCATCACGGCACACAACGCGCCGAACGTGATGCGCGAGATAGGCCGACTGCGCGAGATAGCATTCCGCGAAGCGGGCGGCGGCACCGGCAAGTCGATGGACATCGACGAGTTCGACACCTGCGCGAACTGCTATAAGCAGCTCATCGTGTGGAACCCCGAGGCGGAGGAGATAATCGGCGGATACCGATACTTGCTCGGCACCGACTGGGAGCTTGACGAGAACCGCCAGCCGAAGCTCGCCACAAGCCACATGTTCCACTTCTCCGACAAGTTCATCGACAACTACATGCCCTACACCATCGAGCTGGGCCGCTCGTTCGTGACGCTCGAATACCAGAGCACACGACGCGGAGCGAAAAGCCTCTTCGCGCTCGACAACTTGTGGGACGGTCTCGGCGCACTCACCGTCATCAAGCCTAACGTGAAGTATTTCTTCGGCAAGATGACCATGTACCCGTCGTACATACGCCGCGGCCGCGACATGATTCTCTACTTCCTCAAGAAGCACTTCGACGACAAGGACGACCTCATCCTGCCGCTCCATCCGCTGAAGATAGAGACACCGGAGGAGGAGCTTGCGGCGCTGTTCTGCGAGGACGACTTCAAGAAGGATTATCTCATACTCAACCGCGAGATTCGTGCGCTGGGCTACAACATCCCGCCGCTCGTGAACGCTTACATGTCGCTCTCGCCCACCATGAAGCTCTTCGGCACCGCCATCAACTACGGCTTCGGCGACGTCGAGGAGACGGGCATCCTCATCGCCGTGGACGAGATTCTCGAAAGCAAGCGCGTGCGCCATATCGACTCGTTCATCAAGGAGCACCCCGAAGCGCTCAAGATCACCAGCGGCGCCAACAACGTCATCTACAAAGAACGCGCATAGTGCGTAGGAGGCTACGGCATCCCTGCCTACCCCACGCAGCCTGCTGCTGCGATGTACTCCCACAGAATACGCCGAATTCACAGAAGCTTCTGCTGAGATGTTCTCCCACGGAATACGCCGAATTCACAGAAGCTTCTGATGAGATGTTCTCCCACGGAATACGCCGAATTCACAGAAGCTTCTGATGAGATATTCTCCCACAGATTTCACAGAATTACACAGATGTTTTAGGCTAAGACTTCTGCGTGCTCTGTGAAATCTGTGGGATTTTTTTTGCACCATACTTCTGTGAATTCTGTGAATTCTGTGGGAGACACTACGCACCCTGACAATCTGTGTAAATCTGTGAAATCTGTGGGAGTATATCTCAGCAGAGTGAAATCTGTGGGAGAACATCTCAGCAGAATGGAATCTGTGGGAGCACTCCGCATTGGCACACTTTTTGCCAAGACGATATTTGTCGTTTTTGACCCTCCATATTTCGCGAAAAATCAAAAACAAAATCCGTCGTCGGTTTTTCGCGAGTTTTGAGCACGTTCGGAGTGTGCAAGCATAGACACATGGCGCACAACACCTTACAACGTTAAGCACCAAAGTGTGCAGTTTTCGCTTCAGCAAAACCAAACTTTTCGTGAGACTTTACCATGTAAAAGCATAGCTCTTACCGTGTAAAAGCATAGCTATTACCATGTAAAGTCTCACGAAAAGTTTGGTTTTTCTATGTTTTTCCACTAAAAACCCTCAGATTTTATTGCCTTTCGTCCCACTTTCGCCTTTTTACACCTAAAAACACGCCTCTCATTTCTCCAGAATGAACTTTTTCGCTGCACTCACTTGTACAATATTTGCATGGGGTTTGGCGGAGGGTTCCAAAGTTTTTTTTGAGAAATTTTCAGAGCGCAGGAGTCAGAACACGCAGAACTCACTCTTATGACCGATTTGGAACAAACATCAGGGGGTGCAGCGGTCTCCGCTGCACCAACCAAGCTAACGGCATTCTTCAGGGGGTGCAGCTGTCTCAGCTGCACCAACAAAGCAGGCGGCATTCATGTGCTCGGTCGGTGCACTTCTTGCTCTGGCAAGCGGCAAAGCCGAGCGGAGACAAGTGCGCCCCTTGAAATATCATAGAAAAACAACCAACATATCAGAAATTATTCGTAACTTTGCAGCGTCTATTGTAGAATCATAGCTACTTGATTTTTGCAACACTGAAGCAAGCTGACTCTACAACATGACAAGGCGTGGAATGACAGACTATACTTCAAGAACTAACTACTATCTTCTGTTACACAGGCTACTTTATTATTTATTACTAACTAAAAGTGTTGCAAAACCAAAGACAATGAGTATTCGTTATCTTCTTTCATTGGCGCTGTTCGCTGCTGCTGGGGGGGGTATCTTCAGCATGGGCACAGACCAGTGACATCACTGCCTCGGCGAATGTAAACAACCCCGAGAGAGTGTACACCATCAGCAACTGCAACGGGCTGACGATGACACCGTACACCTCGCCTACACAAAAGAGCGAGAACGCAGGCAAGTTCGCTTTCTATGCCACAAGCACAGAAGGCCAGTATCTCATCTACAACGTCGACAGCAAGGTATGGGTCTCTTACGACCAGGCTTACAGCTACAGCAACGGTCCGAGCAAGGCTAAGCTCATCAGCGACAAGGCGAGCGCTCAGCCGTGGAAGGCTAACAAGACAACCGCGCAGAACGGCTCGGCTGCCTACGAGTTCCAGCCTATCACCTCTACCGGCAAGGCTGACAAATACATGAACTGGCACGGCGGCGTCGACTTCAACCCACTCGACAATAAGACCATCACCGTGGGCCTGTGGCAGGACAACGGCAAGCAGGACAACGGCAGCGCATGGGTGCTACAGGAGATGGTGTCGAACACGTACACCGTTAGCGGTGCAAGCGTCACAATCAACGGCAAGACATACAACGACGGCGAGACTATCACCGTAAGCGGTTCGCTGCTGCCGAGCGACGTCACCGCTCCCGAGAAGGAAGGCAAGTTCGCCACCGTACAGATCGACCCCGAGACAAAGACCATCACCGTAGCATACTACGACCTGCCCACACTCGAGGACAGCGAGCCGTACACCAACGCATGGCTCTATCCTATTCAGCAGGACAAGGTGGGCGACGCATCTGCATGGCAAGAGAACAACGTATACACATTGGGCAACAACGTGCTCCAGGCAAGCTTCCTCAACACCGAGAAGGCTATCTACTTCCTCGGCTCTAAGGCAATGAACCTCGTGGCTGGCACAGAGCCTTTCTACGTGAGCTTCGGTTCGGGCGTGAGCGTGGCAGCAAGCCAGATGACTCTCGGAAAGGTAGAGCTGGTAGACCTCGCTGCCGAGCCGAACGCCATCCGCGGCGCCAAGCACTATGCCGGCAAGGCTCTGCAGGCTAACTACACATACTCGTACAACGGACAGCAGATCAGCATCGTATGGCGCGCCGTGCTGCGCTCGGGCAGCCACTACCTGCGCACCGAGATGGAACTCACCGGCGTAGACGACGTGGACATGTTCAGCATCATACCGATGTCGTACAAGGTGGACACCAAGGCTGCCGGCAGCAAGCCGAGCGCTATCGGCAACACACGCGGCAAGGTGGTTCTGAACGACAAGATATTCGCTGGTCTTGAGACTCCTACCGCTTTCAACACCGTAGAAGACGTGGCTAACACCGACTACTCTGTAATTCAGGGTATGTGGAGCCGCCACACCACTCTGAAGAAGGGCGACACATGGAAGGTGTCTGCCGTTGTGGGCCTCATCGCACAGGACGGCAAGCAGAGCTCTAAGAACATCCGCGAGACACAGAAGCGCCGTTCGTTCCTGGCTTACTCTGAGCGCGAGCGTGCAGTGCCTTGGCGTGCAAACCCCTGCTACATCAGCTGGTATGAGCTTAACATCGACCGCAACAACGCTGCTCCTGGCAGAGAGTACACAAACATGACTGCCGACGGCGTGCTCGACGTATTGGCACACTGGAAGAGCAGCCTCTGGGACCGCTACAACGTGGCTCCGAAGAACTTCGTAATCGACGACGGATGGGACAACTACGGCACATGGACATTCCATAGCGGTTTCCCAAGAGAGATGCGCGACATTGCTTCGCAGGCTGCCGACATGGGCGCAAGCGTAGGTGCTTGGCTCGGTCCGGTAGGTGGCTACGGACAGAGCGGCGAATATCGTCGCAACTACTGGAAGAACAACGGCGGCATGCAGCTCTCTAACCCTAAATACTACGACACATTCCTCGCAGCAGCAACAAACCTCGTGAAGAACCAGCACGACGAGAACGGCAAGGGCTCGTTCGGCTTCTTCAAGTTCGACGGCATCTCTGCACAGGGTACAGCCGTTGGTCCCGACCCGGGCGACACCGGCAACGAGAACGCTGAGGGCATCATCCGTATGGAGCAGTACATCCGCGATAACCTCAAGGAGGACATCTTCTTCAACACTACAGTAGGCACATGGGCTTCGCCGTTCTGGTACAAGATCACCGACGCTACATGGCGTCAGGACGCCGACTGGAAGAAGATCGGCACCAACCCGAACGACCGCGAGGCATGGATCACATATCGCGACATGCAGGTGTACAACATCTACGTTACCGACTCTCCGCTCTGCCCGATCAACACGCTGATGACTCACGGCTTCATCCTCACCGAGCACGGCGACGTGAGCAAGAACATGAACTACGAGAACGCTCTCAACGAGCTGCGCTGCGCATTCGCTTGCGGTAGCGGCATGGTAGAGCTCTACAACGACTATAAGCTCATGGACAACATCAACAACGGCAAGCTGTGGTCTGACCTCGCCGACCTCATCAAGTGGCAGAAGGACAACGCTGACGTGCTGATGGACGCTCACTGGGTAGGTGGCAATCCGTGGAACGGCTACAGCCACGAGATATACGGCTGGGCAGCATGGAACGGCAAGAAGTCGACACTCACCCTGCGCAACGGCGACACAAAGGCGAAGTCAATCACTCTCACTCTGCGTGAGGCTCTGGAGATTCCGGCTAACATCTCTGGCAAGATCGTCCTCACAAAGCCGTTCGACGACCAGGCAGCTCTGGAGGGTCTCACCGAGGGCGAGGCTATCGACATCGACCAGCAGCTCACACTCACTCTGCCTGCTAACAGCGTGTTCATGTTCGGCGGCGTAGATGCCGACCCGTCTTCTGCCATCAATGGCGTTGTGAACAACAAGAATGAAAAAAAAACGCTCGCCGACACCACTCTTTACGACCTGAGCGGTCGCAAAGCCACAAGCAAGCACGGCGTGCTCGTAAGTAACAACAAGAAATTCATAGTACGCTAAGTCTGACACTCGGACAAGCATATAATAAAGACAAAGAGGAGCCTCGGCAAACACCGAGACTCCTCTTTTTTGTTTTAAACGTACCATCCAGGGGGTGCAGTTGTCTCAGCTGCACCAACAAAGCAAACGGCATTCATGTGTTCGGTTGGTGCACTGCTTGCTCGGTTGGTGCACTTCTTGCTCTGGCAAGCGGCAAAGCCGAGCGGAGACAAATGCCCCCTTGAAGGCACCCAAAATCCGTTTAATCCGATAAATCCGTTGTTGATTCTACGCACCCGAACCATCTGTGTGCATCTGTGAAATCCGTGGGAGAACATCGCAGCAGAAAACAGCGTGGAGGGTGGTCAAAACTACAAAATAGAGACAGAGGGCACTGTTTGCTCGGTTGGTGCACTTCTTGCTCTGGCAAGCGGCAAAGCCGAGCGGAGACAAGTGCACCCCCTTGAAGGCACCCTAACAATCTGTGTGCATCTGTGAAATCTGTGGGAGAACATCGCAGCAGAAGACAGCGTGGGTACGACGGGGATGCCGCACCCTATACAATCGGCAGCGAGATGCCCTGTATCTTCTGATAGATATCGAGCGCGAAGATGTCGGTCATGCCCGAGATGAAGTCGATGACAGCCATGACACGCGTCTCGAAGTCGTCGCTGTTGATATCGTACTGACTGCTGAAGCGCTTGCGCAACTGCTCCGAGTGGAACTTGCCGGGCTCAGTGGCAGCCTCGATGAGCGTATCCATCAGCGTCTCCATAATCTTATAACCCGACAACTCCACGTCGAGCACCGGCTTAGAGTTGTAGATGCGCTGCACGCTCACCTCGATGCAATGGCGGTAGGCGGCGCTCACGAGCGGAGACACATGGTCGATGAGCGAGCCCTGCAGCTTGCCTTCAAGAATCTCCTGTTCGTGCTGCACGAACGCCTTCGCGCACTCGCTCTCGAGCAGTCCGATGGCGCAGGCACGCATATACACAATCTTCTCGTTGTTGTCGGTGATGCCCTCCTCGTCGATGCGGTTGAGGATATGGCGGCGCGCGTCGTCGCCGAAGAAGCCCAGCAGCAGACCGCTCGCCTCGTCGTAGGAGAGGATGCGCAGTTTGTGAGCGTCCTCGATGTCCATTATCTCGTAGCAGATGTCGTCGGCAGCCTCAACAAGATACACCAGCGGATGGCGTGCATAGCGCAGCGGTTCGCCCCCAGCCGAGAGGCGCAGCATGCCGAGGTCGTCGGCGATGCGCTGGAACGCCTCCTGCTCGAAGCAGAAGAAGCCGAACTTGCCCTTCTTGCCGGCGCACTCGCTCGAGTAAGGATACTTCACGATGGAAGCCAACGTAGAGTAAGTCATCACGAAGCCGCCGTCGCGGCGACCGTGGAAGCGGTGCGTGAGCAGTCGGAAGGCGTTGGCGTTACCCTCGAAGTGCGTGAGGTCCTCCCACATCTGCGCCGACACACGCTCCTTCAGCGCCAGTCCCCTACCCTCGCGGAAGAACGCCTGTATAGCCTTCTCGCCGGAGTGACCGAACGGCGGATTGCCCATGTCGTGCGCCAGACACGCCGTGCTCACGATGGTGCCAAGCTCCTCGAAGAGCGTACCAGAGAGTTCGGGACGAACACGCTTCAAGGCACGCGCCACGTCGTTGCCAAGCGACATGCCCACGCTCGCCACTTCGAGCGAGTGAGTCAGTCGGTTGTGCACGAAGATGCTGCCCGGCAGTGGGAACACCTGTGTCTTGTTCTGCATGCGGCGGAAGGGCGCCGAGAAGATAAGGCGGTCGTAGTCGCGCTTGAACTCCGAGCGGTCGTCGTGGCGCTCAGGGTGGCGCAGTTCCTGTCCGAGACGCTTGTTAGATATGAGTTGTTGCCAGTTCATTGCCATAATGGTTTTGTTTTATCGTTTATAGCACAAAATTAAAACTATTATTCCGAATAGACAAGAAGATTGCGCAGTCGACGTCGCCATTTCCAGTTTTTTAATACTCCAAAACGGCGTTATCTCGTTATAATTAAGTACTTTTGCAGTTTGAAACATTACGTCATAAACTAAAATAGAAACACATAATGGTAAAGATAAAGATAGTGAACCGCGGAACGCAGCAGCTTCCGGCGTACGCCACACCGCAGAGCGCAGGCATGGATCTGCGTGCCAACATCACCGAGCCCATCACCCTGCAGCCTATGGAGCGCCGCATCATCCCCACCGGACTGCACATTGCGCTGCCCGAGGGCTACGAGGCGCAGGTGCGTCCCCGTTCGGGCTTGGCCTTCAAGCACGGCATCACCGTGCTCAACTCGCCCGGCACCATCGACGCCGACTATCGCGGCGAGCTGGGCGTGCTGCTCATCAACCTCTCTACCGAGCCGTTCGTGATTGAAGCCGGCGAGCGCATCGCACAGATGGTCATAGCACGCCACGAGCAGGGCGAGTTCTGCCTCGTTGAGGAGCTCGACGAGACCGAGCGCGGCGAGGGCGGATACGGACATACCGGAGTGAAGTAAGCCTCCTACGGTTAGCCCTCCATCGGCAACCCACTTCTAAACAATTAAAGAAGAAGAAAAATGAAGAAAATAATACTCTTTGCGATAGCTTTGGCAGCCATCGCCCCTCTCTTCGCAACAGGAGGAGCGCGCACGGGAGCAGCAGCCGACCTAAAGTGCGACACGATGAGCATCTCAGCCGACTCGCTGCTGAAGGAGACGCCACTCTTCGACCGACTCTATCTCGACGCCGTGTGCCGACAGATAGACAGCGACTCCACAGCCTTCGACCTGCTCGAGCAGTGCCGCAAGATGCGCCCTGACGCCGCCGAGGTCTACTACTCGCAGGCTATAGCATACGCCAAACGCGGCAACGACTCGCTTTCCATCGAGTATATGCGCCGAGCTGCCGAGCTGCAGCCCGACAACGACAACTATCTGGAGAACGTAGCCGAGACATACATACACCAGCGTGAGTACGACCGCGCCATCGAAGCCTACGAACAGCTCTACGCCCACCACCGCGACCGCAGCGATGTGCTCGAGATTCTCGTTCGCCTTTACGATGCGAAGAAAGACTATGCGAAGATGCTCTCCACCGTAGACCGCATGGAGCAGGCAGACGGACCGAGCGAGGACATCTCGTTCATGCGCATGGGCATCTACGAGCAGCAGGGCGACAAGAAGAACGCCTACCGCATACTGAAAGCGCTCACCGACGACCATCCCAACGAACCGTCGTACAAGGTGATGCTCGGCAACTGGCTCATGCAGCACGACCGCAAGAGCGAGGCGTTCAAGTGGTTCGAGAGTGCGCTGCAGGACGACAAGCAGAACGAGTTCGCACTGAACTCGCTCTACGACTACTACCGCAACACGGGCGACGACGCAAAGGCACGACAGTTGCGCGACAACATACTGTTCAGCAAGCAGACCGACATAAAGACGAAGCTGTCTATGCTGCAGCAGGCCATTCGCGAGAACGAGCAGGAGCAGGGCGGCGACTCGACCATTGTGCTCGACCTCTTCGACCGCGTGATGTGCACAGCGCCGCACAACGCCGACCTGTCTAATCTCAAGGCTGTGTACATGCGACTGAAGAAGATGCCGCAGGACAGCATCAACGCCGCATACGCCCACACGCTCTCCTTCGAGCCCGACAACCTGTCGGCACGACTCACGCTGACGCAGAACTTGTGGGAGGAGAAGAAGTGGAACGAGGTGGTCGACCTCTGCGACAAGGGCATACAATACACACCCGAGGAGCTTATGTTCTACTACTTTATGGGACTCGCCTACGTGCAGCAGGACAAGGACGCTGAGGCTTACGACGCTTTCAAACGCGGACTCAGCGCCGTCGACCTCAGCAACGCCGACGAGACACAGCGCACTATGGCGTCCGACATGTATGGACTCATCGGCGACATCAGCTACAGCAACGGCAAGTACGACGAGGCGTTCGGCGCATACGAGGAGGCGCTGAAGATGAAGGCTGACAACGTGCAGGTGCTCAACAACTACGCCTACTATCTCTCGATGCAGAACACACGCCTCGACAGTGCGGCAGAGATGAGTCTGAAGACGCTGAAGGAGGAACCTACAAACGCCACATTCCTCGACACCTACGCCTGGATCCTGTTCCTGCAGAAGCGCTACGACGAGGCGAAGGCGTACATCGACCTCACTCTCGCCAACGACAAGGACCCGAGCAACGTGCTTTGGGAACACGCCGGCGACATCTATCTGATGACGGGCGACAAGCAGAAAGCCGTAGAATACTGGCAGAAGGCGATTGAGAGCGGAGGCGACAAGACTCAGCTCGAACGCAAGATAAAGACACGCAAGCTGAAGTAGTGCAACGACGCTGCCACGGCATGCAATCACCCGAATAAAACAGAAAACCCACAAAACGAAACTGAAAACAATAATAAGATGAAGAAGATATTAAGATACGCCCCGATAGCCATGGCTATGCTGCTCATGGCTTCGTGTGCGAGCAAGAAGACCATCACCGACGGCACAAAACTGCCCTCGCTGCCACACGCACAGACCGAGAAGTCGGCTGAGAAGCAGTCGCTGCAGTTCGTGCAGCGCATTGCCGACAACAACGCCACCACAGCGAACATACTCGCCAGTGGCGACTTCACGCTGAAGACGGGCAGCAAGGAGATAACGGTGCCCGCCAAGCTCAGCATGCGCAAGGACGAGTGCATACGCATCCAGCTGCTCATGCCTATCCTGCGCAGCGAACTCGCACGCATCGAGTTCACACCCGACTATGTGCTGCTCATCGACCGCTACCATAAGGAGTACATAAAGGCCTCGTATTCGGAGGTGAGCTTCCTCGCCAACAACGGCATCTCGTTCTATAGCCTGCAGTCGCTGTTCTGGAACCAGCTCACGGCGCCCGGCGCCAAGCACCTGTCTGCCGCCGACCTGAAGAAGTTCGCAGCAGACATAACTGCCACAGGTTCGCGTGTGCCTGTGTCGCTCTCAAGCGGCAACATGACATTCAAGTGGAGCGTAGACGCAGCCACAGCGCTCATCAAGAACGCCGACATCTCGTATCGCAGCGCTGCGCACGGCACATCGTCGCTCGCCTGGAGCTACGACGACTTCAAGACCGTAGGCGCAAAGAAGTTCCCGATGACGCAGCAGTTCGGCTTCAACACCAACTACGGCGGCAAGAACCATGCAGCGCAGGTGACGCTGCAGATGTCTGCACCGAAGACCAGCGCCGACTGGGACGCCAAGACCGAGGTGTCGTCGAAGTATCGCAAGGTGGAGGTAGACGAACTGCTCCGCAAGATAACATCGCTGCAGTAAAAAACGCAGCGCAATTGATGCAATAAACACGTCGCAAGAATGAAGAAGTTAATAAACATAATGCTCGCCGCCCTGATAGCTCTCGCCATGCCCTGCACGGCGAACGGCGTCAACGCCGAGCAACAGCAGCGCAAGACAACCGCCGCAAAGAAGACAACCACTCAGCGCAAGAAGACAACGACGGCAAGAAAACACGCCACCGCTGCAAAAAAGAAAACAACGCAGCGCAAGAAAACCGCTACAAAGAAGAGAAGCACAAAGCAGAACAACGCAAAGTATTCTACAGCCGAGATTCGCGGACTGCAGAGCAAGCGCTCGGGCATTCAGAAAGAGATAAAGAAACAGGAGGCGGCTCTGCGCGCCAACAAAGCCGACGTAAAGAAGCGCCTCAACGACCTGCTCATCCTCAATAGCGAGATAGACCGCCACAAGCAGAACATCGACGGTATACAGCGCGACATAACACACCTCGACGGCAACATCGGACTGCTCAACGCCCAGCTCGCCACACTGCAGCAGCAGTTGAAGGAGCGTAAGGCGAAGTACGTGAAGTCGATGCGCTACATCTCAAGACAGCACACCATGCAGGACCGCCTGATGTTCATCTTCTCGGCGAAGAGTCTCACCGAGATGTACCGCCGTCTGCGCTTCGTGCGCGAATACTCGTCGTGGCAGAAGGCTCAGGGCGAGATGGTGAAGTCGAAGCAGCTGCAAGTGAACGAAAAGCATAAGCAGCTGCAACAGGTGCGCGGACAGAAGAACGTGATGCTCAACAAGGGCAGACAGGAGCACCGCGCACTCGAAAGCAAGCAGAGCGAACAGCAGACAATGGTGAACTCGCTGCAGAAGCAGCAGAAGACTATACAGAGCGTAATAGCTAAGCAGCGTAAGGACGCCAGCGCCCTCAATGCGCAAATCGACCGACTCGTCGCTATAGAAGTGGAGAAGGCGCGCAAGCGTGCCGAGGAGGAGGCACGTCGCAAGGCTGCCGAAGCCGCCGCTGCGAAGAAGCGCCGTGCGGAGGAGTTGGCTCGCAAGCGTGCCGAGGCAGAAAGAGCACGCGCCGAGAACGAACGCCGACTGCGCGAAGCTCGCGAGGCAGAGGAACGCGCCAAGCAACGTGCTCGCGAAGCCACAGCACAGCAGAAGGCACGCGCCGAACAGCAGGCTCGCGAGGCAGAGGCTCAGCGCGAGGCTATAGAGCGCAAGGCAAAGGCAGACGAGCGCCGCTCCAAGAAAGAACTTGCCAACGCCAAGCGCGAAGTGGAACAGACCTACACCGTGTCGTCGGTAGACCGCATGATGTCGGGCGGCTTCGAGGCAAACCGCGGACGTCTGCCCATGCCTGTATCGGGCGGCTACCGCATCGTGTCGCACTACGGACAGAACACCATCGAGGGTCTGCACGGCGTGACGCTCGACAACAAGGGCATCAACATCAAGGGACAGCCAGGCTGCCAGGCACGCGCCGTGTACGACGGCATAGTAAGTGCGGTGTACGGCATCGGCGGACAGTGGCTCGTGATGGTGCGCCACGGCGTTTACATCTCGGTCTACTGCAACCTCACGTCGGTAGGCGTGCATAAAGACCAGAAGGTATCGACCGGTCAGGCGCTCGGAGCAGTCGGAGGCGAAGGCATACTGCAGTTCCAGCTGCACAAGAACAGCACCCGACTCAACCCAGAGCCGTGGCTTAGACGATAAAACGCCCGAAACAGGGTAGAAAACTCAGTAAATATTTGCAAACGTTGCGAAAAATTATTAATTTTGCATCGTTCAGTGGAATGAGGGGCTCCGAGAGAGCTCCTCATTTTTATTTATAAATGCAATATATGATAAACAAAGACACCGTAAGAAGTATCGTAGAAGAGTGGCTTGACGGCAAGGAGTATTTCCTTGTTGACATCGAGATAAGCCCCGACGACCGTATCGTAGTAGAAATTGACCATGCCGACGGCGTGTGGATTGAAGACTGCGTAGAATTGAGCCGTTTCATCGAAGACCACCTCAGCCGCGACGAAGAGGACTATGAACTTGAAGTAGGATCAGCCGGACTGGGACAGCCTTTCAAGGTGGCTCAGCAGTACCACTGCTTCGTAGGCAAGGACGTGGAAGTGCTCGACGCCGACGGAAAGAAGTACAAAGGTGTGCTCAAAGCCGTTGAAGGCAACGACTTCACTGTGACGGTGCAGGAGAAGCAGAAGGTGGAAGGCAAGAAGCGCCCGCAGCTCGTAGACACAGACCACACCTTCCAGATGGACAAAGTGAAATATACAAAATACTTAATAAATTTCAAATAAGCTATGGCAGCAGTTAAAAAAGACGACGTGGTGAGCATGTTCGACTCTTTCAAGGAGTTTAAGGAGACAAAGAACATCGACCGCACTACTTTGGTAAGCGTTTTGGAGGAGAGCTTCCGCAACGTTCTCGCAAAGATATTCGGAAGCGACGAGAACTTCGACGTTATCGTAAACCCTGACAAAGGCGACTTCGAGATATACCGCAACCGTGTGGTAGTGGCTGACGGAGAGGTAGAGGACGAGAACAAGCAGGTGTCGCTCAAGGAGGCACGCAAGATAGAGCCCGACTACGAGGTGGGCGAAGACGTGTCGGAGCGTGTCGACTTTGCCAAGTTCGGTCGCCGCGCCATCCTCAACTTGCGCCAGACTCTCGCTTCGAAGATTCTTGAGCTCGAGCACGACTCGCTCTACAACAAATACAAGGACCGCGTAGGTCAGGTTATCGCAGCCGAGGTTTACCAGGTATGGAAGCGCGAGGTGCTCGTGGTAGACGACGAGAACAACGAGCTTATCCTCCCGAAGGCAGAGCAGATTCCGGCAGACGTATACCGCAAGGGCGAGACAATACGCGCCGTCATCGAGCGCGTTGACAACGAGAACAACAACCCGAAGATCATCCTCTCGCGCACCAGCCCGATGTTCCTCCAGCGCCTGCTTGAGGCAGAAGTGCCCGAGATTGCTGAGGGCCTCATCGCCATCCGCCGCATCGCACGCATCCCCGGCGAGCGCGCCAAGATAGCAGTAGAGAGCTTCGATGACCGCATCGACCCGGTAGGCGCATGCGTCGGCGTAAAGGGTAGCCGCGTTCACGGCATCGTACGCGAGCTCTGCAACGAGAACATCGACGTCATCTGCTACACCGGCAACACAAAGCTCTTCATCCAGCGTGCGCTCTCACCGGCTAAGGTGTCGAGCATCAAGATTGACGAGGAGAACAAGAAGGCAGAAGTATATCTGAAGCCAGAGGAAGTGAGCCTCGCCATCGGTCGCAGCGGTCTGAACATCAAGCTCGCATCGCTGCTCACAGAGTACACCATCGACGTATTCCGCGAAGTGTCTGAAGAGGACGCCGACGAGGACATCTACCTCGACGAGTTCGCAGACGAGATCGACCAGTGGGTTATCGACGCCATCAAGGGCATCGGTCTCGACACAGCCAAGGCAGTGCTCAACGCTCCGCGCGACATGCTCGTTGAGAAGGCAGACCTCGAAGAGGAGACTGTCGACAACGTGCTGAAGGTGTTACGCGCCGAATTCGAGTAATCAAGATACACATATAAGGGAGTCTCAAAACCGCATGGTTTTTGAAGCTCCCTTAGCGAGTATCTACACACTAACATATTTATAAACAAATTTTATAAGGAAAAGGAAAGACGTAAAGCGGGTAGCTTTCTCCACGCAACGCCCCGAAAAAGGGCACGAGGCCGAAGCAGAGGTAGGCAGACGTTTTACTTTTTTACTCCTTTACTCTTTTACTTTTAAAACAGCAAAATATGAGCATCAGGTTAAACAAAGCATTACGAGAGTTGAACATCGGGCTCCAGACGGCAGTGGAGTTCCTTGAGAAAAGAAGTGACCTTGGAGAGGTAAAGGCAGAGCCCAGCTTCAAGCTGAGCGACGCACAGTACGCCGCACTCGCTGGAGCCTTCCAGCAGGACAAGGAGGTTCGTTCTCAAGCCGAGAAACTCTTGCAGAAGAAGCCGAAAGAGAAGAAACGCAGCGAGGAGACCCAGGCTGAGCCGCTCCTCAAATCGTCTACTCAGCAGCAGTACAAGCCGCTGGGCAAGATAGATCTGGACAGTCTGAACAAGAAACCGGCACAGAAAAAGCCAGCAACACCTGAGACTCATAAAGAGCCGCAGGCAAAGACTAATGCCGTAAGTCAGAAGCCGGCAACAAATTCCGAAGCACCACAGAAAGCAAGCACAGAGGCTAAAGTGGACAATCAAAACAAAAATCAGAACACTGTGGGTCAGAACAAAGAGCACAAGCAGGAAAAGAAACAGGAAGCAGCAAAGACTGTTGTAAACAACACAGCAAGCGCCCCGAAGAAGGTGGATGCCGCAGAGAAGCCGGCAGAAGCACCGAAGACAGAGACAGGCATCTTCACCACAAAGAGCGAGAAGAAGATACTCAACGCGCCGAAGGTGAACGTATTGGGCAAGATCGACCTCTCTACGCTCAACCAGAGCACTCGTCCGAAGAAGAAGTCGAAGGAGGAGAAGCGCAAGGAGCGTGAGGACAAGGCGCAGCAGCAGCGCGGCGACAAGAAGAAGCGCGAACGCATCAACAAGGTGCGCGTAGACATCAACGCTGCGTCTAACCAGCCCAACGGCGGCGGCAACAACGGCGGCAAGCAGAACGGTGGCGGCAATGCCGGCACAAGCAACAAGAACAAGAAGAAGAACCGCAACCGCGGCGGACAGCAGAAGCCGGCTGAGGTGAACGATGAGGACGTAGCACGCCAGGTAAAGGAGACGCTCGCACGCCTTACTAACAAGCAGAACCAGAACAAGAAGGGCGCCAAGTATCGTAAGGAGAAGCGCGAGGCTGCTCAGGAGAAGATGAACGAGGAGCTGCGCGAGGAGAAGAAGGAGAGCAAGACACTGAAGCTGACGGAGTTCGTTACCGTATCGGAGCTCGCTACGATGATGAACGTGAGCGTGAACCAGGTTATCGGTACGCTCATGAGCGTGGGCATCATGGTATCTATCAACCAGCGCCTCGACGCCGAGACCATCAACCTCGTTGCTGAGGAATTCGACTTCAAGACAGAATACGTAAGTGCAGAAGTGCAGGAGGCAATCACCGAGGTGGAGGACGACGAGAACGACCTCGTTCCGCGCGCTCCGATCGTAACCGTGATGGGTCACGTAGACCACGGTAAGACCTCTTTGCTCGACTATATACGCAAGACAAACGTCATCGCTGGCGAGGCTGGCGGCATCACACAGCACATCGGTGCATACAACGTGCAGTTGGAGGACGGACGTAAGATTACGTTCCTCGACACTCCGGGTCACGAGGCATTCACCGCTATGCGTGCCCGTGGTGCTCAGGTGACGGATATCGCCATCATCATCATCGCTGCCGACGACGCCGTGATGCCTACCACCAAGGAGGCTATCGCACACGCTCAGGCTGCCAACGTGCCGATGGTGTTCGCAATCAACAAGATCGACAAGCCGGGCGCTAACCCCGACCGCGTACGTGAGGAACTTGCAAGCATGAACCTCCTCGTAGAGGAATGGGGCGGCAAGTACCAGTGCCAGGAGATAAGCGCCAAGAAGGGCATCGGCATCAGCGACCTCATGGAGAAGGTGCTCCTCGAGGCAGAGATGCTCGACCTGAAGGCCAACCCTAACCGCAAGGCTACGGGTTCTATCATCGAGTCGTCGCTCGACAAGGGCCGCGGCTACGTTTCTACGGTGCTCGTAAGCAACGGTACGCTGCGCGTGGGCGACAACATCATCGCCGGCACATCATGGGGACGCATCAAGGCTATGTTCAACGAGCGCAACCAGCGCATACAGTCGGCAGGTCCGGCTGAACCTGCAATCATCCTCGGCTTGAACGGCGCGCCGACAGCCGGCGACTCGTTCCACGTGCTCGAGACAGAGCAGGAGGCACGCGACATCGCCAACAAGCGTCTGCAGCTGCAGCGCGAGCAGGGCTTGCGCACACAGAAGCGTCTCACCCTCTCTGATATTTCTCACCGCATCGCTCTCGGTTCGTTCAAGGAGCTTAACATCATCGTCAAGGGTGACACCGACGGTTCTATCGAGGCTCTCTCCGACTCGTTCATCAAGATGTCTACAGAGAAGATCAAGGTGGACGTCATCTACAAGGCAGTAGGTCAGATTTCGGAGAGCGACGTAACGCTCGCCGACGCTTCCGACGCCATCATCGTGGGCTTCCAGGTGCGCCCGTCTGCCGCAGCACGCAAGCTGGCTGAGCAGGAAGGCGTTGAAATCAACACCTACTCTGTCATCTACGACGCTATCGACGACGTCAAGTCGGCTATGATCGGTATGCTCGACAAGGTGAAGAAGGAGGTTATAACCGGTCAGGTAGAGGTGCGCGAGGTCTACAAGATTTCGAAGGTGGGCACCGTTGCCGGCTGCTACGTAACAGAAGGCAAGGTACATCGTGTCGACCGTGCTCGTGTCATCCGCGACGGTATCGTGGTTCACACAGCCGACATCGCAGCCCTCAAGCGCTACAAGGACGACGTGAAGGAGGTTGCTACCAACTTCGAGTGCGGTATCTCGCTCGTCAACTTCAACGACATACAGCAGGGCGACGTGCTCGAGACCTTCACAGAGATTGAGGTAAAGCAGACACTGTAAGAATACGGAACTTAGTTAAATCATAGATATATGAACTTACTTGAACACATTGTAGCTCGCGCAAAGAGCAACAAACAACGCATTGTGCTCCCTGAAGCAACAGAGGAGCGCACTCTGAAGGCTGCCGACCGCGTCCTCGCTGACGACCTGGCTGACCTTATCCTCATCGGCAACCCCGACGAGCTGAAGACTCTCGCTGCAAAGTGGGACCTTCACAACATCGACAAGGCTACCATCGTAGACCCGTTGAACAACCCGAAGGCTGAGGAGTATGCAGAGCTCCTCGCCGAGCTTCGCAAGAAGAAGGGCATGACCATCGAGCAGGCTCGCGAACTCGTGAAGAACCCGCTCTACCTCGGCTGCATGATCATCAAGACCGAGGGTGCCGACGGCCAGATCTCTGGTGCGCTGAGCACAACGGGCGACACTCTGCGCCCTGCACTGCAGATTATCAAGTGCGCTCCCGGCGTGACATGCGTGAGCGGCGCAATGCTCATGCTCACCCACGAGCACCAGTACGGCGACGACGGCATCATCGTGATGGGCGACGTAGCCGTTACACCGGTTCCTACAGCAGAGCAGCTGGCTCAGATCGCTGTTTGTACAGCGCAGACAGCACGCTCGGTGGCTGGCATTCAGGACCCGCGTGTGGCTATGCTGAGCTTCTCTACAAAGGGCTCTGCAAAGCACGAGGTGGTAGACAAGGTTGTTGAGGCTACACGCCTCGCTCACGAGCTGGCTCCTGAGCTGAAGCTCGACGGCGAGCTGCAGGCAGACGCTGCTCTCGTGCCGGCTGTAGGCGAGAAGAAGGCTCCGGGCTCTCTCATCGCAGGCCACGCCAACGTACTCGTTGTGCCGAACCTCGAGGTGGGCAACATCTCTTACAAGCTCGTTCAGCGTCTGGGCAACGCCCTCGCCATCGGTCCGATCCTTCAGGGTATCGCTCGTCCGGTGAACGACCTTTCTCGCGGTTGCTCTATAGAGGACATCTACTACATGGTGGCTATCACAGCTTGCCAGGCAATGGACGCTAAGTAACAACTCAAAACTCAAAAATCAAAACTCAAAGTAATGAAGATATTAGTTCTTAATTGTGGCAGCTCTTCAATCAAGTACAAGCTGTACAATATGGACGACAACTCAGTGCTGGCAGCAGGCGGCGTTGAGCGTATCGGTCTTGATGAGGCATTCATCAAAATCACTCTGCCTAACGGCGAGAAGAAGAAGATCATGCACGACATGCCCGACCATAAGGAAGGCGTCAACTTCGTGTTCCAGTGCTTGCTCGACCCTGAGTTCGGCGCTATCAAGTCGCTCAGCGAGATCGACGCCGTAGGTCATCGCATCGTGCAGGGTGGCGACCTCTTCGAGAAGAGCGTCATCGTCGACAAGTCGGTAGAGGACGGCATCGAGAGCCTCTGCGACCTCGCTCCTGTACACAACGCAGGCCACCTGAAGGGCTTGCGCGCCGTAGACAAGCTGATGCCGGAAGTGCCGCAGGTATGCGTGTTCGACAACGCATTCCACAGCACCATGCCCGACTACGCTTACCTCTACGCCGTGCCTTACGAGCTCTACGAGAAGTATCACGTACGCCGCTACGGCTTCCACGGCACCAGCCACCGCTACGTATCGCAGCGCGTGTGCGAGTTCCTTGGCCGCGACATCAAGACACAGCGCATCATCACCTGCCACATCGGCAACGGCGCTTCTGTCTCTGCCGTTAAGTTCGGCAAGTGCGTCGACACCTCTATGGGTCTCACTCCGCTCGCTGGCGTGATGATGGGCAGCCGTTCTGGCGACATCGACCCGTCTGCCGTTACTTTCCTCATGGAGAAGCTCGGCAAGAAGCCGCAGGAGATGGCCGACTTCCTCAACAAGGAGAGCGGTGTGCTCGGCATCACCGGCATCTCTTCAGACATGCGCGAGGTAGAGAGCGCTGCTGCTGAGGGCAACGAGCGCGCACAGCTCGCTCTGAAGATGTACAACTACCGCATCAAGAAGTACATCGGCGCTTACGCTGCCGCTATGGGTGGCGTTGACATCATCGTATGGACAGCCGGTGTAGGCGAGAACCAGATTGGCACTCGTCTTGAGGCTTGCTCGGGCCTTGAGTTCCTCGGCGTAGAAATGGACGCAGAGGCTAACAAGGTGCGCGGCGAGGAGGCTATCATCTCTAAACCGGAGTCAAAGGTAACGGTTTGCGTTATCCCGACCGACGAGGAGCTGATGATTGCTAAGGACACTATGGCATTGCTTCAGAAGTAAGCAGCTGTCTTTTGCCGCGGCGTGTGGCTTCGCAGCCTCTGCTTCGACGGCATAAGCCATAAGCATAAACTAAACACACGGGGATGTACCTGCATAGGGTGCATCCCCGTTTTTCGTATCGTATGACTATATATAAATTTCGTATCGTATGACTATATATAAATGCTGTTGGTGAAAAAATCTACCATATCTCCCAGCACCTGCCCTAACCCACTCTATATAAGCGCAATAAAGGCTGGCAGATAACTCTAAAAACGGGGTTATCTACCAGCCATCTGCCAGGCAGATAAGTTCATCTTACAGCCATCATAACATTTAGCATCTGTAATAAGAATTACATTCTAAGTTAAAAATTAGACTGGTGAATAAAAAAATATCCATTTATATTTGTTTTGTTAAAAGAAATCATTAAATTTGCAAAGTCATGATCTGATTTCATCATCCAAAGATGCTGTAACACAACACCATAAGGATTGGATTTCGGTATTGACATATATACATAATAAGGCGTTACTGACGCTTTTGTTTTGACGATTCGTGAACTTCGCAACTTCCCAAATGTCTGTCAAAAACAAAGCAACGGAAACGCCCCAAGGGATGTATTGTATTCATGCCCATTATATTGCTATGCATATTTTTGTGTGTAGTGGTATAAGGTTATCACATACTTATACATCTACGTGGGGCTTTCAGCGTTGCTCGTTTCGACAGACAGGGCAATGCGAAGGCCCACGAATCGTGGAACGGGTAACAGTGTGGCTCCACGTCTTTTTGTATATATACGCCAACTATTATTAATCAGCCTTTTTAGGAGTTGGTAAGGCACAAACTAAAACACATGAGACTTTCTAATGAGTGTTGTTCTAAATTAAGGACATTGTTATTATCATTTTTTCTATTGACAATATCCTTGTCTGCATTTGGTTTTAATTCAAATGATGACAATGATTACGTCACGGTATTTAAGGCAGGTGACGAAGTATGTACACCTATAACTATAAAAACGCCATACGGCACTTACACGTTGACTTCAGAGTTGAGAATCCCTAAGGCTTTGTCTTGGTGGGAAGCTTTCGATTGTCAGAATCGAAAGATAATGGATACCGGTGGTTCGGTGTCTACTGGAACTGGACAGACTACTGTACGTACCTATGAACTTACAACCTTATTTCCGACAACTTCAAACCAGAATGATAGTGATGAGAATGAATCGGAATACGACGATACAGACTCGTCGTATGACAACAGTACTGATTATAGCACAGACGATTCTGAGACTCAGCCCATGAACAACAAACACAAACCGCTTATTGATCCAAGCACTATGCCAAGTAACAATAAGTATAGCGACCACACGGTATCGCTCATAAATACACTATCAGATGGTGTCAGAGGGATGGATTGGTCTGGAATGCACTTGGGTATAAGTATTGGAGCATCACGAATGTTCGGAGAGTTTGCCGAATTACGACTAATGACCAGCAACGAATATGCATTTACTACATATGGCGGAGTAGGCAAAGACTGGCTTTTCAAAGGTAGAAACTCTGACAAAATGAACTGGTTTGCTGGATTTGGTTTTATGTATGGCGATGACGAAGACCAAAGCCAGATGACTTTCGGATTTTCATTCTCCGACAATGCAGTAAGGGCAGATTATTCTCTTAATTTCGATTTCGATTATCGTTATTATTTTGATGCTAATTATAGATTCGGTTTCTTTGGCGGATTGAGCTTAGGTATAGGAAACTTCAAGGAAGTTGTCACATACGATGAAGAAACCGAACCATTCCCAGGAAAATTCGTTTGGGATGTTCGTGTCGGACTCACTGTCAGAATTTAGCACAAAACCGCATACGAGATAGTTTATATAACTCGCTTATAGTTTATTTTATGTTTCACTAAATGTATTTTTGTATGAAAAAATTATTTTTAATTCTGGTTCTCATTGTTGCCACATTAGCATGGGCAGCAAAACCGAACACATCAGAATCGGTGAAGACAAAGACCTTCCAGCAGGTGGAAAAGTATTGTCCAGACTGTAAGACAAAACTTGTAGAACGCTATGTCAAGGTCGGCAAGAAAGAATGTCAAGGCTGCAAAGGTAAAGGCTGGTATGGAACAGCGAACAAGACAAAAGAGCAATGTAGAAGAGATGGTTCTCTCTGCGATCCGTGCAATTATTGCCACGGAAAAAGATATGAACCAATAATGGGTTGGCGTTGGGTATGCCCAGACTGCAACAAAAGATACAAATAATTTCTATGCAATGTCATAGAAAGAATGACTATCTACGATAAAGGGAACAAGGAGAATTGTATTAGACAGTGAATATGTCTAAGTACAAACCTCCTTGTTCCTTTTTTTTATACAGAGAAGCCCCGATTACCGCGGGGCGGAACTGCTGTTACCGCGGGGCTGTAATATTGTAGCCGATACGCGGTAATGGGCTTACCACGCTGCTGTAACAAGATACTTGTTTTGTCTGTTTGTTTTTATCATCAACATGGCGCCTAAAAAACTTGGTTTTTCGGATAATTCTCGCTAACTTTGTCATCTAAAACGGGTCTTGTATGTCGTTGACTTGCAAAACCTAAAATTAAACATTTCAAGCAATTTTGATAATAACCTTTTAAGCGATTCGGATTATGAAGAAGACTCTACTCCTGCTGGGCTTCGTGCTCACCGCAATAGTTGCCAACGCGCAGTCGTTCAAAGACGCCGTGTCGGGCAACGTACCACTTCTGAAAACAACATCAGCCAACAATACCGCTGCTCCTGCAGAGCGCGTGCTGAAGGCTCCCAGCAAGGCTTTGATGCACAAGCTGAGCGTGCCTAAGGACGAGAAGCCCATCTTCGACCCCGAGGGCGAGGACGAGGCGTACATCATGGCGTACACCGAGAACAACGGCTTCTACGAGCAGCAGTATACGAACGGCAAGGTGACGGTGCGCCAGGACGGCACCACCTACTACCTCAACGGACTCACGCCGGGCGGCAACCGCGACTACCGCGGAGCCAAGGAGAGCTGGCTGAAGGGCGAGAAGGTGGGTGACGAAATCGTGGTGAAGGCGGGCCAGGTGCTCGTGCAGAACGACGCCAAGACGCTCTACCTTGAGATTGTACACGCCGACGAGGAGGGCAACATCACGAGCTTCGAGAAGGAGGCGCGCCTCGCCATCGGCTCACAGGGCGAGCTGACAACGCAGAACGGGGACATCTTCGCCATCTACGAGGACGCCGAGACGGAGGACGAGGCTGGCTTCTTCGGATTCTTCTACACGATGGAGCTGCGACCGCTCGGCGAACTGGTGCGCTTCGAGTTCCCGAAGGGCGTGAAGCCGCAGACCTACGTGCTCAGCGGCACGGATGCGTACGGCGTGAAGGCGTCGCGCCAGGTGAAGATAGCGTTCAGCGACGGCAAGTTCTTCATCAGCGGACTCGCTTCGAAGTCGCCCGAGGAGGTGTACGAGGGCACGTACAGCGGCACAACGGCTTCCATCCCGTCGTTCCAGATCGTGAAGGACGCCGACCTCTTCTTCTACCGCATTGCGCCGGTGAGCGTCGACGAGGACATGAACTACGAGTTCCTCCGCACAATCGACTTCAACTTCTCCGCCGACCGCAAGCTGCTCACGATGACGCCCGAAAAGGCGTTCCTCTGCGAGACGACATACGACCTTAAGGACTTCGTGACGACAGCTACGGGCGTGACGATGAAGTACTACGCCGGCGACCATGCTGCCAAGCCTGCCATGCCGACCGACCTGCAGTGGGACGATCTGAACTCGGCGCTCGTGTTCAACATGCCGACCGAGGACGTCGACGGCGAGTATATCAACGCCGACAAGCTGAGCTACCGCATCTACGCCGACGGCAAACGCTATACGTTCACCACCGACCTCTACACCCACCTCACAAAGGACATGGACGAGATTCCGTTCGGCTTCACCGACAACTTCGACTTCGTGAACAACGGCACGCAGAAGGTGGTCTACTTCCACAATCTGCAGGCTAAGAAACTGCACGTGGAGAGCGTCTACACCGTCGACGGCACGGCGACCGCTTCCGACCGCGCACTCTACGACTTCGACCCGACGGGCATCAGCAGCAACACCGCAGCGAAGCAGCCGGTCAGCACACGCTACTACTCTATGGAGGGTGCACAAATCGCGACACCTGCTAAGGGCGCCATCGTGCTGAAGAGCGTGACATACGCCGACGGCGAGCGCAGGGTTACAAAGGAAATAGTGAAGTAGTACTCCGTAGCGGAGGTCTCCGGCCTCCGCATCACCAAATAGAACAAATATTATTGCTTGCTGCGGAGGCCGGAGACCTCCGCTACGAATAAAAAAGAAATGGATATACAGCAATTCAACAATACCAACTGGAGCCGCAACATAATCCTCGTAGACGGCGACTATGTCGACTCCGTAGCCTTCAACCTCTCTGTCAACTTCGAACGCATGCTCGGCAGACGCATCCCGAAAGCCGACCTCGCACGCTGGATAGACTGCGTGGCACTCGATGGCGGAATGCGCGAGAGCCGCGACAGCGAGGGCGAGACGCAGGTCATCTTCATCCACTCTAAGGAGAAGGCTGCGCTCGAGAACTTCGCGCCCGGCAACTACGAGGCAGACCTCAACGCAAAGGCGTTCAAGGACCAACTGGGTGAGTTCATCCTCAGCTCCTACCCCGTAGAGGAGGTGGTGAAGCACGACGACTTCTTCCTCGACATCCTCAAGACCGTGGTCAACCACAAGGACGTGCACCGCGTGATGGCTATCCCCAACGCCGAGCACCCCGCACTCTGGGACGCTCTGCGCCACGCCCTGCGCGACGTTGACGACGAGGAGAAGCGCGTTACGCTCTTCGCCATGCAGCCGCTCGAAGGCGGCAACTTCAAGCAGGAAATCTTAGGCTACTCGCTCATGAACGCCCTCGGAATAAAGGGCAACGAGCTGTAAAGCGGTGGGCTGGGGGGATAGGCTTTATAGGTGTTCTAGGTCTTCTAGAAAAACTAGTTAACCCAGAAAACCCAGAAAACCCAGAAAAACCTAGCCCATAGTAAAACCGAAAAAACAACAAACTAAAAAAATAGAAACAATGGGAAAAGTACTTATGATCGGCGCCGGTGGCGTCGCTACAGTTGCAGCGTTCAAGATTGCACAGAACGCTGACGTTTTCACCGACTTCATGATTGCAAGCCGCACGAAGTCGAAGTGTGACCGCATTGTCGAGGCAATCGGCAACCCCAACATCAAGACCGCTCAGGTGGACGCTGACGATGTTGAGCAGCTCAAGGCTCTCTTCAACGACTACAAGCCGGAACTGGTCATCAACCTCGCCCTGCCCTATCAGGACCTCACCATCATGGAGGCTTGTCTGGCTTGCGGATGCTCGTACCTCGACACCGCCAACTACGAGCCGAAGGACGAGGCTCACTTCGAGTATTCTTGGCAGTGGGCTTACAAGAAGCGCTTCGAAGAGGCTGGTTTGACAGCTATTCTCGGCTGCGGCTTCGACCCGGGCGTTACAAGCATCTTCACCGCTTATGCTGCTAAGCACCACTTCGACGAGATTCAGTATCTCGACATCGTAGACTGCAACGCCGGCAACCACCACAAGGCGTTCGCTACTAACTTCAACCCGGAGATCAACATCCGCGAGATCACTCAGAAGGGTCTCTACTGGGAGGACGGCAAATGGGTGGAGACTGCTCCGCTCGAGATTCACAAGCCGCTCACATACCCGGAGGTGGGTCCGAAGGAGAGCTACCTGCTCCACCACGAGGAGATAGAGTCGCTCGTGAAGAACTACCCGACCATCAAGCGCGCTCGCTTCTGGATGACTTTCGGCCAGCAGTATCTCACATACCTCGACTGCATCCAGAACCTCGGCATGTCGCGCATCGACGAGATAACATACGAGGCTCCGCTCGCCGACAATCCTTCGGAGAAGGTGAAGGTGAAGATTGTGCCGCTGCAGTTCCTCAAGGCCGTGCTGCCTAACCCGCAGGACCTCGGCGAGAACTACGACGGACAGACTTCTATCGGCTGCCGCATCCGTGGCATCAAGGACGGCAAGGAGCAGACCTACTACGTCTACAACAACTGCTCGCACGAGGCTGCCTACAAGGAGACCGGCATGCAGGGCGTAAGCTACACAACGGGTGTTCCGGCTATGATCGGCGCTATGATGTTCTTCAAGGGTCTGTGGCGCAAGCCGGGCGTTTGGAACGTAGAGGAGTTCGATCCGGATCCGTTCATGGAGCAGCTCAACAAGCAGGGTCTGCCTTGGCACGAGTTGTTCAATGTAGACATTGAATTATAATTCAAAATTCTTAATATCATGGCAAAAGAAGAAATGAACATCGACCAGGCGGGCAAGCTCAAAGCCCTCCAGGCTGCGATGTCAAAGATAGAGAAGGACTTCGGCAAGGGCTCCATCATGAAACTCGGCGACGAGCAGGTGGAGAACGTCGAGGTAATCCCTACCGGTAGCATCGGTCTCGACGCCGCACTCGGTGTCGGCGGCTACCCGAAGGGCAGAATCATCGAGATATACGGTCCGGAGTCGTCAGGTAAGACAACGCTTGCCATCCACGCCATCGCCGAAGCACAGAAGGCAGGCGGCATCGCAGCATTCATCGACGCCGAGCACGCCTTCGACCGCTTCTACGCTGCAAAGCTCGGCGTAGACGTAGACAACCTCTGGATCTCGCAGCCCGACAACGGCGAGCAGGCTCTCGAGATTGCCGACCAGCTCATCCGCTCATCGGCTATCGACATCATCGTCATCGACTCTGTGGCTGCACTCACTCCGAAGGCGGAGATAGAGGGCGACATGGGCGACAACAAGGTGGGTCTGCAGGCTCGTCTTATGTCGCAGGCGCTGCGCAAGCTCACATCTACAATCTCGAAGACCAATACTACGTGTATCTTCATCAACCAGTTGCGCGAGAAGATCGGCGTGATGTTCGGCAACCCCGAGACAACAACGGGCGGTAACGCCCTGAAGTTCTACGCTTCGGTGCGCCTCGACATCCGCAAAGTGACGGGCATCAAGGACGGCGACCAGATCATCGGCAATCAGGTGCGCGTGAAGGTAATCAAGAACAAGGTGGCGCCTCCGTTCCGCAAGACCGAGTTCGAGATTATGTTCGGCGAGGGCATCTCAAAGGTTGGCGAGATTGTAGACCTCGGCGTAGAGTACGGCATCATCCAGAAGTCGGGCTCGTGGTACAGCTACAACGGCTCGAAGCTGGCGCAGGGTCGCGACGCTACAAAGACTCTGCTGAAGGACAACCCCGAACTCTGCGAGGAGCTCGAGATGCTCATCAAGAAGGCTATCGCGGAGCATCGCGAGGCGTAAAGCGCGGAGAGTCGTGCAATAGGAGGGTATGGCATTAGCTTTCCGCTACGCGCCGCTGACTTTCAGTTCTTGCCTTATCCACGCACCCTCATTCTTGGAATAGCCTCCTACAGATGCAATTTCAGGGGGTGCAGCAGTCTCTGCTGCACCAACCAAGCAAACTGTAGTCCTCCCACAGAAGGCACAGAACAGATTTACACAGAAATTTATTGCTGAGAAGATTCTCCCACAGATGGCACAGATTTACACAGAAGTTATGGTGCTTTAAGGGGGAGAAGTTCTGTGGAAGAATATATCACAGCAAGTAACGACTGACAAAAAGGCTGGTAGATAGTCTGGAAGATTTTGCATTTCCCAGTCTATCTACCAGCCTTTATTGTTCTTATACCGTGAGAGTTACGGCGATGCTGGAAGATATGGCAGATTTTTGGTATATCACAAAAACGCCAAACAAAACACCACAAAAACGCCAAACAAAACAACGCAAAAACACCAAACAAAACAACGCAAAAACGCCAAACAAAACACCACAAAAACGCCAAACAAAACACCACAAAAACACCAAACAGCTTGCTTAATAAACAAGAAATCAGTATCTTTGCAACAAATCATACAACAAACAATATGGAATATCTTAAAAGAACTGCCGATGAGTATTTGAGCTTGCTACTGGCTTCTTCAGGAGCCGTGCTAATAGAAGGTCCAAAATGGTGTGGCAAGACAACAACTGCAGAGCAACAGGCAAACAGCACCATCAGTATGCAGGATCCTGACATGCGTGACAAATACCAAGCTACCATTAGGGTGAAACCTTCGCTTCTTCTGGCTGGCGATACGCCACGTCTTATAGACGAATGGCAGGAGGCTCCCGTTCTATGGGATTCTATAAGAGCTATGGTTGATAAACGAAATGAGTTTGGACAATTCATTATGACGGGTTCTAATTCGATTGACCCAAATAAGAAAAGCGAATTTATCAAACATTCAGGCAGTGGACGAATTGCAAAGATGCAAATGCTTACCATGAGTCTGTATGAATCTTTGGAATCCAACGGCAAGATTTCGCTAAAAGAATTGTTCGACGACAAGGATTTGGACATCGATGGCATAACGTCAGAAATGTCTATTGAAGAACTTATATTTGCAGCCTGCCGTGGTGGTTGGCCTGCGTCATTATATGCCAAGTTCGACAAAGCCAAACTGCAAATAGCCAAGAACTATGTCAAAACAGTATGCAGCACTGATGTATCGACAATAGATGGAGTCAATAGGAATGAAAAGGTCGCAAACACAATACTTCAAAGTTATGCACGCAACATATCGACATTAGCCAAAAAGAGCGTGATATATCGCGATGTCAACGAGCACTTAGATGGTATCAGCACAACTTCTTTCGACACATATATTGATGCACTTGAACGTTTGTTTGTCGTTCAAGACATTGAAGCGTGGAGTCCTGCCATACGTTCGGCATCCGCCATACGCCGTGGTTTGAAGCGTGAGTTTACTGACCCTTCTATTGCTGTTGCAGCCTTAGGTCTGTCACCAGAAGCCCTTTATACAGATTTGAAAACATTTGGTTTCTTGTTCGAATGTATGGCAATCCGCGACCTGAAGGCTTATTCATTATCCCTTGGTGGTTGCATTTCATATTATCATGACAGATATGATTTGGAAGCAGATGCCGTTCTTCATCTTGATGACGGTCGATACGCTCTAATCGAATTCAAATTGGGTAGTCGAGAGATTGAAGAAGGTGCTGAACACCTTAAAGAAATCAAAAGACTTGTGCAAGAACATAACATGACTGAAAAACAAATAAAGCTACGTGAGCCTGATTTGCTTATGGTTATAACCGGAGGAGAAATGGCCTACACACGTCCTGATGGTGTCAAAATAATACCACTTGCCTGCCTGAAGGATTAATACGTACCCATGAGGCTGGTAGATAGACTGGAAGATTTTGCATTTTCCAGTCTATCTACCAGCCTTTATTCTGCTTATAATGTGAGTGTTACGGTGATGCTGGAAGATATGGTGGATATTTTCGCCAAACAATTCAAAACAGCATATCTCAACATCTCACCACATCACCATCTCACCATCACTCTGTCTTGATGCTTTCCACCGGATTCTGCGTCGCTACGCGCCACGACTGCGCCACGACCGTTGCAATGACAACGGCAGAGACACCGACGAAGCTGAGCGGGAAGAGCCACCAGTGGAGCGGCGTGTGCTCGGCGAAGCTCTGCAGCCACTGCATACTGAGCCACCAGCCCACGGGAGCTGCAACGGCGAACGACACCACGAGCGGCACGGTGTAGCGCATGGCGAAGAGGCGCACGATAGAACCTACCGACGAACCCATCACCTTGCGTATGCCAATCTCCTTGCGGCGATACTCGGTCTCGAACATAGTCAGCGAGAACACACCGATAACGGTGATGATGATGCAGATGATGGCGAAGAACTTCACCTGCGATATGAAGCGGAACTCCTCGACGTAGGTCTGCTGCAGGTCGTTGTCAAGGAAGTTCATCTCGTACTTCTGCGACGCGTCGAGACGGGTGAGCACGTCGGCTATGCGGCGCTTTGCCTCCACTTTGTCCTGACCCTTTGCGACGCGCACGAACACCTGGTTGCAGCGGTCGCCCCACTGCTCCATGTCCGGTCCGAAGATGATGAACGCCACAGCCACACGACTGTTGTCGTTGCGCATCGACTTCAGCTTGAAGTTGTTGCAGACGCCCACGATGAGATAGTTTGCCATAGGTCCCCATTCGTTCTGACGACCGATAGAGTCGCCCACGGCGAGCCATTTGTACTGCTGCATGGCAGCCTTGTTGAGCACGTAGGCACCCGTCTTCATGTCAGCCTCGTTGAAGTTGCGACCCTCCAGAATCTTCAGTCCCATAGTTTGCGTATACTCATAGTCGCAGGGCAGCACCTGCAGCGACATCTGATGCTCATCGTCGCCACGTCCCCAGCCCATATAAGCATCACTTGCGCCGATGGCGCTCTGCGCGAAGCCCACGCTCTCCACGAACGGAAGCTTCTTCAGTTCGGTGCGTATCGTCTCGCGCTTCGCCTTCGCCTCTTCCGAGAGTTTGGTGTAGAACACCTCGTTCTTGTTGAAGCCGTAGTCGCAGTTGAAGATGTAGTTCGACTGGCTCGACATGACACCTATATATATAGCGAGCACGAAAGCCACGCAAAACTGCACCGCCATTATCGCCAGACGCAACTGTCTGCCGCGCGGCGAGAGTCCGAACGATCCTTTCAGCACCAAAGCCGGAGCGAACGACGTGCTGTAGAACGCCGGCACCAGAGCAGCCAACGCTCCCACGACGAGTGCCGACACAGCCATGACGGCGGCAAGCAACCAGTGTGCCGAGAAACCGATGTCGCCCGAAACGAGCTTCATGCACGACTCGCTGCGCTGGAACGCCACTACAAGCAGAACACCGACAAGCAAAGCCACGAAGGCGAACAGCACGCTCTCCATTATCATCTTAAGACGCAGGCTGCCTACAGAGGCTCCCATCACACGGCGTGTGTTGACGCCGCGCATACGCATCGGCACCTCGGAGAGCGAGAAGTTGAGCAGATTGAGCAGGGCGATGAACAGCACGAAGACAGAAGCCACGGTGAGCACGTCGACAAGGCTGCGGTTGCCCTTGTCCTGCTGTCCGATGCCAGAGAAATAGACGTCGTCAATGGAGGTTATTCTGAACTTCATCTGCTTGTCAAACTCTTTCTCGTCTTTAGGACTGATGCCTTGGGCTTTCATGAAGCCCTGTTTCAAGCCACGCACTACCTTTTCAAGACTTGCGCCATTGTCAAGTCGCACATATATATAGTAGCTCCACTCGCTCCAGTCGGTCATTCCGCTTTCGTTATCGCAGAGATACATGCCGTTGGGTATGGTGCAGTTGTCGGGCATATCCTCGCTCACGCCCACCACGGTGACGGGTTTCATTCCGCCATCGTCGGTGTTGATTTCGAACGTCTTGCCAGCAGCGTTCGCCGTGCCGAACATCTTCTCGGCTGTGCTGCGGTTAACGATGGCAGTAGCTCCAGTGCCCCAAGCCTTGCTTGAGCCGGAGATGAGTTTGCCGGTGAAGAACTCAATGCCAGGCTTGCTCATGTTCACTACAGGCACGGTTATGGTGCGGTTGTTCACCTTAACATCGGTCTTATTGACATACGGACAGTAATAGACAACGCTCTTAACCTGCGGTACATCCTTCAGCATTGAGGCGAACGGGCGGCAGATAGTGCAACCCCAGTTGTCGCCGAACAGATTGCCGTAGATTTCGAGGCGGTACGTGTGCTCGTAGTCGTTGATGTTGTGGTTGTACGTGCGGTTGTATATCACCTGTGTCATGAACAGGTAGAACGTCGCTACAGCCACACTCAAGCCGAAGAGGTTGAGCAGCGTGGCTATGCGGTAGCGGCGGAACATATATAGGAATGTCTTCATTATTTATGATGTTTTTTTTGTTGAGAATTGAGAGTTGTTTCTGTTGAGAATTGAAAGTTGAGAGTTTAGAGTTATGATTACCTTGAGAGTTCTTGCTTATGCAAGCGGCAAAGCCGAGCGATGATTATCATTTAGAATGGTACGAAACACAATATCATTAGTACATATCATCTATAGTGCATATCATAACTTTCAACTCTCAACTTTCAATTCTCAACTGAGAAAACTCTCAATTCTCAATTATAAACTAAAAGAACTGCCCTCCACAACCTGTCCGTCGAAGAGGTTGATGATGCGGCTTGCCATCTGCGCGTCGTGCTGCGAGTGAGTCACCATTACGATTGTTGTGCCCTCGGCATTGAGTTGCGAGAGCAGTTCCATGACAGCCAGACCGCTCTTCGAGTCGAGATTACCCGTAGGCTCGTCGGCGAGAATCAGCTTCGGCTTGCCCACCACGGCGCGAGCTATCGCCACACGCTGCTGCTGACCGCCCGAGAGCTGCTGCGGATAGTGCTTTGCGCGGTGGCTCAAGCCCACCTTGCGCAGAATCTCTGTAACACGCTCGCGGCGCTCCTTCGCCGCTACGCCCATGTAGCGCAGTTGCAGGTCGACATTCTCCTCAACGGTAAGCTCGTCGATGAGATTGAAGCTCTGGAACACGAAGCCGATGCGTCCGCGACGGTAGCGTGTGCGGTCCTTCTCCTTAAGGTTAGCTACTGGTTCGCCGTCGAGCAGATAATCGCCCGAGTCGGGATTGTCGAGGAGTCCGAGGATGTTCAGCAGCGTCGACTTGCCGCAGCCGCTCGGTCCCATTATGGCGACAAACTCGCCGTCTTCTACATTTATACTAACGCCGTTGAGGGCGACTGTCTCCACTTCTTCCGTGCGGAAGACCTTGGTAAGATTCTGAGTCTTTATCATTGTTTTGCTTTTTAATTATTTTAGAAAATAGGCCGAACTAAGCCTTTTTAAGCCTTTCTAAGCCTTGGGAAAGCTAAGCCTTTAAGCCTTTCTAAGCCTTGAGAAATCAATGGTAACTAAGCCCTCCCCGACGGGGAGGGTTGGGAGGGGCTTTTTACTTTATCACTAGCACCTCGTTATCCTTAAACGCTTCGTATCCGCTGGTGATGACGCGCTCGCCCGGCTCCAGTCCGTCAGTCACCTCGTAGTATTGCGGGTTCTGGCGGGCGATGCTGATGTTGCGGCGGTAGGCCTTGCGTCCCGACTTATCGAGCACGAATATCCAGTTGCCGCCGGTGGTCTGGAAGAACGTGCCGCGCGGGATGAGCGTAGCCTGCTGCGACTTGCCGAGAGCCAGCTCCACGTAGAAAGTCTGTCCGCTGCGCATCTGCGCCGGGCGTTCGCCGACGAAGACAAAGTCGGTGCGGAACGTTCCGTTGCGCACTTCGGGATATACCTTGCGCACACGCAAGAGGTAGGTCTTGCCGTCGCGACTGAACGAAGCCGAGAGACCGGGACGCACGCGGTCGATGTAGTGCTCGTCAATCTGCGCCTGCACCTTGAAGTCGGAGAGGTCGTTTATCTGTCCGATGTTCTGTCCGGCAACGATGTTCTGTCCCAACTCAACGTCGAGCAGTCCGAGTTCGCCGTCGATAGCCGAGCGCACCTCGAGCTTGTTCTTGCGGTCGCGCACTAAGAGCACGTTCTTGCGCATGTTGTCGAGGTTGTCCTCCATCTGCGCCATCTGCACGTGGCGGTAGAGACTGTCCTGCTTCAGGCGCTGCGAGATAAGACTCTGCTTGCGGCGTGCGAGCTTATAGTCCTCACGACTCTGCAGATACACCTCCTTGCTGATGAGGCGCTCCTTGTAGAGGCGTGCGTTCTGTTCGTAGGCGCGGCGCTTGCGGTCGCAGTCGGTGTCGAGCGTAGCCTGCTCGGTACGGTTGTTGAGTCGGTCCTGCTGCATCGCCACCTGCGTGTTGCGCAGCAGGTTCTGCTTCTCGGCGAGTTCGGCCTCAGCATTCAGAATCTGCAGGTCGAGGTTGCTGTTGCTGAGTCGGAGTATCACGTCGCCCTTTCTGACACGTGTACCCTCCTCCACAACCTTCTCGCGCACTATGCCGCCCTCCTCGGGCGAAATCTGCACCACCTGGATAGGCAGCACCTGTCCGTTGAGACGCACATAGTCGTCGAACTTGCCGCGAGTGACGTCGCTGATGGTGATGTCTGAGGCGTCTATGGTCATCGTATTGGCGGTTGTGCCGAGCACTATCCACACGAGGAGCGCAGCGAGTGCGGCAGCCGCAGCGATATACCATGCGTAGCGGCGGAGGAATGATTTCTTTTCTATTTGTCGGTCCATAATGGTTATTTTTTAAACTAAGCCTTTTTAAGCCTCTCTAAGCCTCTTTATGCCTTTCTAAGCCTCTTTAAGCCTCTTTAAGCCTTTCGAAGCATTGTTTACTAAGCCCTCTCCGATGGGGAGGGTTGGGAGGGGATTTTTACTTTTCATAGTACGCCAGCACCTGGCGGTTGTACATCATTGTGAGCTGGCTCTGCAGCAGTTTTACACGACTTTGCAGGAGCGTGACCGCCGCCGTGCGCACGTCGATAGACGACGCCATGCCCTCCTCGAACTTGCGCGTAGTGAGATAGGCGGCTAAGCTGTCAGCCTCAACCTGATCCTTCATCTTCTGCACCTCCTTGGCGCTGTTCTCCACGTCAGCGACAGCTTCGGCAATGATGCGCTGCAGTTCGGAGCGCTCGTAGCAGAGCGATTCGCGTGCCCGGTCGAGAGCTATGCGGCGCGAGCGAACGGAGGAAACGGAGCCGAGACGGTTGAAGATAGGAATGCTCAGCGAGAGAGCCACGTATTCGCCGGCGTTGTTCTTGAACTGCTTGCTGAACGGAGCGTGTCCACCCACATCCATATTGCGGAAGAACGAGGTGGAGACGCCGCCAGAGAGAGAGAGCGTTGGCAGAAAGGCGCCGCGGGCTGCGCGCAGGGCGTAGCGGGCTGACGCCACGTTGTTCACAGCCTGCGCTATGCGCGGATTGGTTGTGAGCGCCACATTATATATATTATACGCATTGTCTGAAGACTGTAGCGGAGCATCTACCGAAGGCTTCTCAACGATGAGCGTGTCGGCGATGGGGAAGTTCATCTGCTGCTTCAGTGCGAGCAGCGCCTTCGTGGTCTGGCTCTGCATGTGTGTCAGCTCGTAGTCGTCGGCAGCCAGTGTGGCTCGCATCTGCGCCACGTCGGCTTCGCTCTTCTGCCCCACCTCAGCCATCACTTCTACTTGATGGAGCAGCGCACGACTCTCGTCGCGTTTGCGGCTGGTGTGCTCCACGGCACCCTCGCAGTAGAGCAAATCCATGCACGCCTTGTACACCCTCAGTCGCACGGCGTCTTTCTCCGCCTGCAACGCCGAGCGCCCCATCGCCACATTGGCGCGAGCCATGCGCAGTTCGTTGTAGCGCTGCAAGCCGTCGAAGACGACGAGCGACGCCTGCAAGCCATAGCCGTTATAGAAGGTGTTGACATCGGTGTAGGTGTTGGTCTCGGGGTCGATGGCGCGTCCGAAGTTCATCTGTGCGCCTACCGATCCATACACGTCGGGCAAGAAGGCGCCGATGGCGCGTGTGCGTTCGGTGCGACTTGCATCGAGGTCGTACTGCTGCAGGCGCACCGTGTGACTGTGCTCGGCGGCGTACTCCATGCAACGCTCCACGCTCCACGGCTCGGCTGCCTCAGCCGACACAGCGGCAAGCAGGGCGAATAGGGTTACGAATATTGGTCTCATTCTTTCTGTTTTCTTTGTTTCTACGGCAAAATTACGTCTTTGCGCAGGCAAATGAAAGTGTTTGGTAGCAGAAAAACGGCGGTTGTATGATTATCATACAGCAGAGTGTATGAAAATGATACACATGTGCCAGTGGCTTGCACTTTTTTTTGTACTTTTGCAGTAGAAACATAAAGTGCTTAATATGAGCAACTATTACAACACGATACTCATCGTCGACGACAACCCGACGATACTCACCGCCTTGAAGATTTGTCTTGCAGGGGTGTTCACGCGCATCGTGACACTCAGCAGTACGGACCGGCTCGTAGCCACTATAAGCGAGGAGCAGGTTGACGTGGTGCTGCTCGATATGAACTTCTCGCTTGGCGTGAACACGGGGCAGGACGGACTTTTCTGGCTGCGCACGCTGAAGAAGCTGCATCCCGACACGCCGGTGGTGCTGATGACGGCGTATGCCGACGTGCAGTTGGCGGTGAAGGGACTGAAGAACGGGGCTGCCGACTTCGTGACAAAGCCTTGGGACAACGACGAACTGGTGCGCACGCTGCGCGACGCGGTGGAGAAGAGTCGCGAGGTGGTGACGCTCGACGAACTCGAACAGCAGCACGTGCATCGCGTGGTGGACCAGTGCCACGGCAACATGAGCAAGGCAGCGGAACTGCTAGGAATAACAAGGCAGACGCTGTATAGGAAGTTAAAAGGGTGAGATATGATGTTGTAATGGTGAGGTGGTGATGTGGTGACAATAGTGAGAAATCTCAACACCTCACCATCTCAACACCTCACCATCTCAACACCTCAACATCTCACCACCTCACCACCTCACCACCTCAACATCACAACATGGCACCATATATAACAATTCTTCTCGCCGCACTCCTCGTAGTGCTCTTCGTCTTTGAGTGGCTCCACCAGCGACGCCTCTCCACCCGAGTGCGCCTTATGCGCGAGGCGCTGCGCAATCGCGATTTCATGTTCCGACTGCCAACGGACAGTATCATGCCCGGCGAGCGCGACCTGCAGAAGATGCTCAACGAGATGGGCGGAGAGATTAACAAGCTGATGGCACGCAGCGAGGTGGAGTCGTGGCAGCGGCTGACACGCGTGTTGACGCACGAGATAATGAACGCCGTGACGCCGATACAGAGCATCACGCAGGCGTATATAGGCAGCAAGATGGTGAAGGGAACGCCGCTCGAAGAGGGCATCCAGGCGATATACGACACGAGTCGCAGCCTGTCGGCATTCGTGGAGAGCTACCGCAAGATGACGCAGCTGCAGACGGTGAGCTTCGAGGAGATTGACCTGCAGCGACTCGTCTCCAATCTGCAAGCGTTCTATCCCTCTCTCGCCTGGCACGTGGACATCAACGACATGCAGACGCTGCGCGCCGACGCAAGCATGATGCACCAGGTGCTGACCAACATCGTGAAGAATGCGGCGGAGGCTGGCGCTCACAATATAGACATCTGCGCACGACGCAACGACCAGTGCACACAACCGCTCATCAGCAACGACGGCACGCCGATAGCGGCTGAGGTGGCGCGCGAGGTGTTCGTACCGTTCTTCACCACGAAGCGCACGGGCTCGGGCATCGGTCTCTCGCTCTCTCGCCAGATGATGATGGCGCAGGGCGGCGACCTCGCTCTCGCCGAACGCCCACAAGCAGGATACCACGCCACGTTCGTCGTAACGCTATAGAAGGAGCTACAGCTAACTTCAGGGGGTGCAGCTGTCTCAGCTGCACCAATAAACAAAATGGCGCTATTAACTTGGCTACTTCAGGGGGTGCAACTGTCTCAGCTGCACCAACAAACAAAATGGCGCTATTAACTTGGATCTCTCAGGAGGTGCAGCTGTCTCAGCTGCACCAACAAAAAAATAGTGCTATTAACTTGGCTACTTCAGGGGGTGCAGCTGTCTCAGCTGCACCAACAAAAAAAAATAGTGCTATTAACTTGGATGGTGCACTTGTACTTGGATGGTGCACTTGTACTTGGATGGTGCACTTGTACTTGGATGGTGCACTTGAGACAAGTGCACCCCCTAAGGAATGTCATCCCCTCCTCAAAAACAAATAAAAAGTTCTCGAATGAAAAAGATTAGTTTCGCAAGCGACATATTGCCAATGAAGGATATTCTTTACCGCCTCGCGCTACGCATCACGCTGAGCCGCGAGGAGGCTGAGGACATCGTGCAGGACACGCTCATACGTGTCTGGAACCGTCGCGACTCGTGGGACACCATCGAGAACATCGAGGCGTTCGCACTCACCGTCTGCCGCAACATGGCGCTCGACCGACTGCGACTGCACGAGAACCAGAACGCGTCGCTCGACGACACGCCCGTAGACAGCAACCCTACGGCGACGGCTAACCCGTACGAGCACACCGTACAGCGCGAGAAGGTGCAGATTGTGCGACAGCTCATCGACGCTCTGCCCGAGAAGCAGCGTGCCTGCATGCAGCTGCGCGACATCGAGGGCAAGACATACAAGGAGATTGGCACCGTGCTCGGCATCACGGAGGAGCAGGTGAAGGTGAACATCTTCCGCGCCAGACAGACAATAAAACAGCAGTTCGAACGCTACGACAACTACGGACTTTGATTCTCAATTGAGAATCTTTTTAGTTGAGAATTGAGAGTGGAGAGTTGTGAGTTATGATATGCTCTTCTGAAATCTGAGTGGATTCTGTGGGAGAACCTGCGAACACTTCCAAGGGGGTGCACTTGTCTCAAGTGCACCTACCATTCTGTTGGTGCACCTTTTGCTTTGTTGGTGCACCTTTTGCTTTGTTGGTGCACTTGAGACAAGTGCACCCCCTATCCCTAAAAGCGTTTTTAGTTAAAGGGCGTTAAAAGCACAATTTCTCTGTAACCTTTTCTCCGTTCAATCGTCGTACATATAGAAACACCCAAGAACACCCCGAGAGATATAACAAGAGGCTCAATACCCAAACACCTCAACATCTCAACACCTCAACATCTCAACATAACAACATCGTAAATATGGACTATAAATACATAAACCAACTCTTAGACCGCTACTGGAAGGGCGAGACATCGCTTGAGGAAGAGCAGATACTGCGCTCGTTCTTCAGCCAGATTTGCGTGCCGGAGGAACTCGCAAAGTATCGTCCGCTCTTCAATTACGAGCAGACCGAAACGAAGACCGACCGCCTCGGCGACGACTTCGACGAGCGTATCATGTCCATGATCGACGAGCCGCAGGAGCTGAAGGTGAAGGCACAGCCGATACGCATCAGCCAACGCTTCGCACCACTCTTCAAGGCGGCAGCAATGGTAGCAATAGTGCTCACACTGACACAGGCTGCACAGCTCTCGTTCCAGAGCAACGATGCGAGCAACACAGCGATGCCGGAAGTCTACTCTACGCAGCCCGTGCCCGGAGTGTCGGTGGCGCTCAACGACTCGGCTCACCTCGACTCGGTGAAGAAGACAGACGCAGACGCCGTGCCGCAGCAGTTGGAACAGCACGACATCTCCATGCTCAAGTAAGACAAAAAAGACAATTTCTATGCTTTCTCAATAAAATCATGTTTAGTTAAAACACCAAACGAGTTGAGGCTGTGAAGTCTCCGGCTCACCAAAAAATTCATAACATACTAATGATTTGCTTGCCGCACGACCCTCAACGAGGCGTTGTGCGGCAAGTTGGTTTTTTATGGCCTTATGTCGCCAGACAATGGCGGCATGGCGCACATACAGCCAGTTTTAACACTGCCCTTCGCAACAAACGCCACAAAAAACGGCTCATTTTCAAAAGTTTTATCTAACTTTGCATGTTGCTTTTAAACATACTCTATATGGGTTTCAGCACAATAGAAGCCTAAGATACTATAACATTCAAAATACTATTGACTCTTATGCGAGCACAACTATTCACAGCATTGTTCGTTCTGCTGGCAGTGGCAGCACCCACAAACGCACAGAAGCGAACCTTGGCCGAGGCACAGAAAGTGGCTGAAAACTTCTTTCTGGCTAACGACAACAAAACTGCAGTCAGCCTACTGCGCATCAACAACAAAAGCGGACGCCATCTGCTGAAGAAGGCGCACGACGAAAAGCAAGCGGAAGCCTTCTACCTCTTCACCGACGAACGTGAGAAACAGTTGCTCATCGTGTCGGGCGACGAGCGCATGCAGCGCATTCTCGGCTACACCGACCGACCGCTCGCTGGCAACGCAATACCCGACGGACTCGCCGACTTGCTCGACGGATACACGGCGCAGTACAACTCGCTGGGCAACGCTGCCAGCAACGCCGTTACAACGCCCGCCCGTTCGGCTCTCTATAAGGGCGAACGTCTGCTCAGCACAGCCGCTTGGGGACAGTGGGCACCGTTCAACAACCTCACGCCGCAGCACTACCCCACGGGATGCGCCGCTACGGCGATGGCTATCGTGATGCGCTACCACCAGTGGCCCAACGTGGGCAGCGGCAGCAAGACGCATATCTGGAAAGACTCGGTGATGACAGCCAACTTCGGCTCGACACACTACGATTGGGCGAACATGCCCGTAAACTACGAGTCGTACAACGACGCGCAAGCCAACGCTGTGGCTGTGCTCATGCGCCACTTGGGCGTGTCGGTCGAGATGTACTACGACGCGGAGAGCAGCGGAGCACGACAGACGCTCGTGCCCGGGGCGCTGCAGCAATACTTCCGCTACGGAGCTACGGCGCGTCTGCTCACAGCGAGCGACTACGACGCCGCTACGTGGGACGGCATGATGCGCAAGGAGATTGACAGCAACCGACCGGTTATCTACACCGGCGAATCGATACAAGGACGCGGAGCGCACGGCTTCGTGCTCGACGGCTACCGCGACAACCTCTTCCACTTCAACTTCGGATGGAACGGCAGCGGCAACGGTTTCTTCGCCATATCAGCCATAACATCGACCGACCGCAACTTCGAGTTCGCCAACAAGCAGCAGGCTGTGATAGGCATCACACCCGTGAAGGCTGAGAAAGCCGCACCGCTACAGCTCGACTGCGTGGGCAAATATGAAGGATTCTGCACCACAATATCTTCATTGAAGGCGGGCGAAAAGCAAAGCGTGCACCTCTCGGCGCTCTCGGCGCTCAGCACATGGCGAGGCAAGCTGCAGTGGAACCTCTGTAAAGCCGACGGATCGGTAGTGGAATCGTTGGGCAGCAAGCAGATTGACATGAACGGAGGCAGCACGCAGGGCGTCGACTTCGAACTGACGGCGAAGAACAATGCCACAAAGGGCTACTATCTGCAGCTCATGGCGTGTGCGGACGGCGCTACAAAGTGGCTGCCGGTGCTCAACGCGCTGGGCAGAGAGGTCGTAGTGCAGGCTTATGAGCGCAAGGTGCCGGTGGTGGAGATTGTGAGCGACACGAAGAACGCCACCATCGATTGCAGCAATGCGCAGAACAAGACATACAACGGAAAACCGCTCCTCGGTTCTACATATATATATAAGGTGAGCTTTGACGGCAACGTCGAGAAAAGTCTCGACATGCAGAGTCTCGACGGAAAGGCTTACACGGCGCACACCGACGGCGTGCAGCTCACCGCCGACACGCTCTACATAAAGGCGAAGGGATACACGGCAGAGCAGCTTGTGGCTGAGTGCAGCGTCAACGTTGAGAAGCCCAGTCAGCTCAAGGCTGCCATCAATAAGGCCACGGCTGACGCCGACGCTGTAGAGGCGCTCACCATAACGGGCGAACTCAACAACGAGGACTTGCAGTATCTCTCTTCACTGCAGTCGCTGAAACTGATTAACATCGAGAACGCCACCACTCCGCAGGGACTGTTCGGCGCTACGTTCAAGAACTTCAGCCGTCTCAGCAGTTGTGTGCTGCCTCGCTCGCTGAAGCAGATTGGTAGCGAAACGTTCAGTGGCTGCTCGGCTCTGCAATCTATCTCGCTGCCCGTATGCTTACAGGCTACCGGCAGCAAATTGTTCAGCGGATGTCAGGCTCTGGCGGATATCTACGCTCATCCGTCGTCGCCAGACTGCGTGGCAGCTGACGCTTTCGACGGACTTGCCAACCCTGGCAAGGTGACGGTTCACGTGCAACAGGGTCTTGCCGGTGCTTTCCAGCAGAGCAGCAAGTGGAGCATGTTCCAACGCTTCACCGACGACCTGCCCGCTCTGCCGCAGCGCTTCACATACAACGGCATCGACTACAAGGCGATATATGCCGGCGACGGCAACTTCGCTGAGGTGACATTCCCGAGCGGCAACATGTACGCCGGAGCAATCACCATTCCTGCAACAATCGCTTACGAAGGCATAGAATACACCGTACGCGGATTCGACAACACCGACGGTATGTCGCCGTTCGTGGGCAATATGTTCGTGACGGCGCTCAACCTGGAGCTGCGCATCGACACGCTACGCGCAATGCAGTTCATGGGTTGCACCAGTCTTGCCGACCTGAAACTGCCCGAGACGCTGCGATATATCGGCAGCGAGTGCTTCCGCAACTGCCCGATGCTCACGCAGATCAAGCTTCCGGCAAGCCTGGAGGCGCTTGGCGACAACGCATTCTGCGGATGCCAGTATCTTACGGACATCTACAGCTACGCACAGACGCCGCCCGAAGGCAGCAACACCGACAACTATCCGTTCGCTCAGTGTCGTCCGCAGAACGTAACGCTGCACGTGCCGGCTTCGAGCGAGGCTGCTTATCGCACCACGGGCTTCTGGACCAAGTTCGGCAACGTTGTGGCTGACCTGCCAGACGCTCCGACAGACGCTATTACGGACGCCGCAGCCGACCTCTACACCACATTCCCAGTGAAGGTGGCAGGCAAGCAGTGGACAACGCTCCACTCACACAAGGCGCAGACTGCATACATCTACACGCTGAACGGCACGCTGCTGCGCACAGCCCAACTGCAGAAGGGCGCCAACAGCGTATGGACTGACGAGCCAAGCATAATCATCGCAAAATAAAACAACTTTAAAGATATAAGTATGAAGGATATTTGTTGCATAGGACACATCACGAAAGACAAAATCATCACCCCGCGCCAGACCGTATACATGGCTGGCGGCACGTCTTTTTACTTCTCTTATGCCATAAACCATCTGCCCGACAATGTTTCGTTCCAGCTTGTGACGAAACTCGGAGAGGGCGAGATGAAATCTGTAGAGGACATGCGCAACGTGGGCATCGACGTGCTTACTTACCCAAGCAGCCACACCGTTTACTTCGAAAACAAGTACGGCGAAGACCAGAACGACCGCACTCAGCGTGTGCTCGAGCGTGCCGATCCGTTCACCATTGAGGAGATGAAGAACGTGGATGCACGCGTCTACCACCTCGGTACGCTGCTCAACGACGACATCTCGCCGGAGCTTGTGAAGTACCTGTCTACGAAGGGCAAGATTTCTATCGACGCTCAGGGCTATCTGCGCGAGGTGCGCAATCAGCATGTGTATGCCATCGACTGGGCTGAGAAGCGCGAGATACTCGCTAACACCGACATCATTAAGGTGAACGAGCACGAGATGGAGGTGATTACCGGACTGCGCAACCCGCGCATGGCTGCGCTTCGTTTGGCCGAATGGGGCGTTAAGGAGGTGTGCGTGACGCTCGGAAGCTATGGTTCTATCATCCTCGTCGACGGCGAGTTCCACGATATACCGGCTTATGAGCCGAAGGAGATTGTGGACGCTACGGGTTGTGGCGACACCTACTCGGCTGGCTATCTGTGGTGTCGTGCGCAGGGCATGGACGTAGAGGAATCGGGACGCTTCGCGGCTGCCATGTGTACACGCAAACTGGAACACAGCGGTCCGTTCGAGGGCACAATAGACGATGTGCAGGCTGTGCTTGCAACCACGCCGTGCTTCAATGAGTACGCGGAGTAAAAGCCCCTCCCAACCCTCCCCATCGGGGAGGGCTTAGTTAGCAGTTCTTCCTTGGCTCAGAAAGGCTTAGAAAATAAAAAGGCCCAGAAAGGCTTAAGAAGGCTCAGAAAGGCTTAGAAAGGCTTAGAAAAACTCAGAAAGGCTCAGAAAGGCTCAGAAAAACCTCAAAGGCTATAAAAGCAAAAAGGTCTGCCTCCCGCAAGGGAAGCAGACCTTTATTTATTTGGTCTTTATCGTAAAGTCTACGAATGACGCAAGCTCTTGCGCTGAAGCGAAGAGCTTACGCTGTCAGACCCATACTTACGTATGGATTAGAGCTGAGGACCAGCAGCAACGAGAGCCTTACCAGCCTCGTTGTTTGTGTACTTAGCGAAGTTCTTGATGAAGCGAGCAGCGAGGTCCTTAGCCTTCTCCTCCCACTGAGAAGCCTCAGCGTAAGTGTCGCGCGGATCAAGAATCTCAGTAGCTACACCAGGAAGCTCTGTCGGAACCTTGAAGTCGAACATCGGGATCTGCTTTGTAGGAGCCTTGTCGATGTCGCCGTTGAGGATAGCGTCGATGATACCACGTGTGTCGCGGATAGAGATACGCTTGCCTGTGCCGTTCCAGCCAGTGTTTACGAGGTAAGCCTTAGCGTTGTTCTTCTTCATCTTCTTAACGAGCTCCTGAGCGTACTTTGTCGGGTGCAACTCGAGGAATGCCTGACCGAAGCAAGCTGAGAATGTCGGAGTCGGCTCTGTGATGCCGCGCTCTGTACCTGCCAACTTAGCTGTGAAGCCTGAGAGGAAGTAGTACTGAGTCTGCTCCGGAGTAAGGATAGAAACCGGAGGCAGTACGCCGAATGCGTCAGCTGAGAGGAAGATAACCTGCTTAGCAGCTGGTGCAGAAGAACCCGGCTGGATGTTGTTGATGTGGAAGATCGGGTAAGAAACACGTGTGTTCTCTGTAACGCTCTTGTCAGCGAAGTCGATCTTACCGTTAGCGTCAACTGTTACGTTCTCGAGGAGAGCGTTGCGGCGGATAGCGTTGTAGATGTCCGGCTCTGACTCCTTGTCGAGGTTGATAACCTTAGCGTAGCAGCCACCCTCGAAGTTGAAGATGCCGTTGTCGTCCCATCCGTGCTCGTCGTCACCGATGAGCAGACGCTTCGGGTCTGTAGACAGAGTTGTCTTACCTGTACCAGAGAGGCCGAAGAAGATAGCTGTGTTCTGACCGTTCTTGTCGCAGTTAGCTGAGCAGTGCATAGAAGCGATGCCCTTCAACGGGAGGTAGTAGTTCATCATAGAGAACATACCCTTCTTCATCTCACCGCCGTACCATGTGTTGATGATAACCTGCTCGCGGCTTGTTGTGTTGAATGCTACACAAGTCTCAGAGTGGAGACCGAGCTCCTTGTAGTCAGCAACCTTTGCCTTAGAAGCGTTGTATACAACAAAGTCAGGCTCGAACTGCTCGAGCTCCTCTGCTGTCGGACGGATGAACATGTTTGTTACGAAGTGAGCCTGCCAAGCAACCTCAACGATGAAACGAACAGCCATACGTGTATCCTTGTTAGCACCGCAGAAACCGTCTACTACATAGAGGTTCTTGTTGCAGAGCTCTTCCTTAGCGATAGCCTTAACCTTGTGCCAAACTTCCTCAGACATCGGGTGGTTATCGTTCTTGTACTCCTCTGTTGTCCACCATACAGTGTCCTTAGAGTTCTCGTCCATCACGATGTACTTGTCCTTAGGAGAACGACCGGTGTAGATACCTGTCATAACGTTAACTGCACCAAGCTCTGTCTGCTGACCTACTTCGAAGCCCTCGAGACCTGCCTTTGTCTCCTCTTCGAACAACTGCTCGTAAGAAGGATTGTGAGCGATTACTGTAGAACCAGTAATGCCGTACTGTGTCAAATCTAACTTTGCCATTTTTAAAAAATAATTATTTATTAGATGTGAATTGAATTATCCTTTAAATTCCACCGCAAAGGTATTAAAAATCTTCTATAAACCCACGTTTCATACATACAAAATTTGCATCGCATTATCTTATTTTTGTTAAATAATCAGAAATTGCGGCGTACGCATGGCGTATTGCAATACGTAGTTTGCAATTAAGCCGACTATCGGGGGCGTTCTGTGCAATAATATTTGTAACTTTGCACTGAACATTTAGCATTATACATAATTAAGGTGTAACAGGTTGTGTGTAATGCGGCGTAATCGCATATAAAAATACAATATAACAATGACAATAGAACAGCAGATTATCAACGCTGCCCTGGCGGCAGTGAAAGAGCTTTACGGTCAGGAAGTGGCAGAGAAGATGGTGCAGCTTCAGAAGACCAAGAAGGAGTTTGAGGGCAACCTCACGCTCGTAGTGTTCCCGTTCCTTAAGATTTCGCGCAAGAAGCCCGACGAGACGGCGCGCGAGATCGGCGAGTACATCAAGCAGAACTGCGAGGCTATCGCCGACTTCAACGCTGTGGGCGGCTTCCTCAACCTCGTCATCGACAAGAAGGCGTGGCTCGGACTGCTCAACGAGATGAACCAGAACGAGAAGTTCGGCGAGAAGCCCGTCACCGAGGCTTCGCCGCTCGTGATGATAGAGTATTCGTCGCCTAACACCAACAAGCCGCTCCACCTCGGACACGTGCGCAACAACCTGCTCGGATGGTCGCTGGCGCAGATCATGGAGGCCAACGGCAACCGCGTTGTGAAGACCAACATCGTGAACGACCGCGGTATTCATATCTGCAAGTCGATGCTGGCTTGGCTGAAGTTCGGCAACGGCGAGACTCCGGAGACTTCGGGCAAGAAGGGCGACCACCTCATCGGCGACTACTACGTGGCGTTCGACAAGCACTACCGCGCTGAGGTGGCTGAGCTGAAGGCTAAATACGTGGCTGAGGGCATGGACGAGGAGCAGGCTGAGAAGAAGGCGAAGGAAGAGTCGCCGCTCATCAAGGAGGCTCACGAAATGCTCGTGAAGTGGGAGCAGAACGACCCTGAGGTGCGTGCGCTCTGGAAGAAGATGAACGACTGGGTATACGCCGGATTCGACGAGACATACAAGGCGCTCGGCGTGGGCTTCGACAAAATCTACTACGAGTCGAACACCTACCTCGTGGGCAAGAAGAAGGTGGAAGAGGGACTGGCTAAGGGCCTGTTCTTCCGCAAGGACGACAACTCGGTATGGGCTGACCTCACCAACGAAGGTCTCGACCAGAAGTTGCTGCTGCGCAGCGACGGCACCAGCGTATACATGACTCAGGACATCGGCACAGCCGAGATGCGCTTCAACGACTTCCCCATCGACAAGATGATCTACGTCGTGGGCAACGAGCAGAACTACCACTTCCAGGTGCTCTCTATCCTGCTCGACCGCCTCGGCTTCAAGTGGGGCAAGGAGCTCGTACACTTCTCTTACGGTATGGTGGAGCTGCCTAACGGTAAGATGAAGAGCCGCGAGGGTACTGTCGTAGACGCCGACGACCTGATTGCAGCAATGGTGGCTGACGCCAAGCAGACAAGCGAGGAGCTGGGCAAGTTCAAGGACATGAGCGAGGAGGAGCGCAACGAGATTGCACGCATCGTGGGTCTTGGCGCACTGAAGTACTTCATCCTTAAGGTTGACGCTCGCAAGAACATGCTCTTCAACCCAGAGGAGTCTATCGACTTCAACGGCAACACCGGTCCGTTCATCCAGTACACATACGCTCGTATCCGCTCTATCCTGCGCAAGGCTCAGGCTGAGGGCATCAGCATCCCGACTACTCTCGAGGGCACAATGCCGCTCAACGAGAAGGAGATTGAGCTTATACAGAAGCTCAACGAGTTCGGTGCGGCTGTAGAGCAGGCTGGCAAGGACTACTCACCAAGCGGCATCGCCAACTACTGCTATGAGCTGACAAAGGCGTTCAACCAGTTCTACCACGACTACTCTATCCTCGGTGCTGACACCGAAGAGGAGAAGGTGGTGCGCCTCGTGCTCGCTCAGAACGTAGGCAAGACGCTGAAGAACGGCATGGCGCTGCTCGGCATCGAGGTGCCGGAGCGCATGTAATCGGAGCGTTTAATAATAAGAAATGTGACGGGCGGCGTTCGCCGCACACCGCATAAATCAAAACAAAGCCACGCTTTCCATCAGGAAGCGTGGCTTTTTCGTAGGAGGATGTAGTACAAAAATCCGTTGTTAAGCATCCCAAGCAGAATTACCGCATAGAGAAAATGCCATTACCACATATATGTAACATCGTTACACCATAGATGTAATGCCGTTACCTGTTCGTGGTAACAACCATTTCTTAGGCATCAACCTAATTCGAGGTAAGAAAACATTAGTTAAGTTAACAACGGATTAAGCGGATTTTTTAAGCAGCCATCGATATTTTTTAACAACGGATTAAGCGGATTAAACGGAGTTTGGGTGCTTTCCAGGGGGTGCACTTGTCTCAAGTGCACCAACCGAGCAAAATCGATATTCTCCCACAGATTTCGGATCTGCACGGATGTTAGTGTGCGCAGAATTTAACCACGGATTAAACGGATTAAACGGATTTTTTAAGCGGCCAACGATATTTTTTAACAACGGATTAAGCGGATTAAACGGATTTTTTAAGCAGCCAACGAATCCGTTAAATCCGTTAAATCCGTTGTTAATATTACGCAGCCATCGAATCCGTTTAATCCGATAAATCCGTTGTTAAAAAAATATCAGCAGTAAATCCGTTTAATCCGTTGTTAAATATACCAAGCAAAAAAAATCCGTTTAATCCGTTCAATCCGTTGTAAAAATAAAACACAGACAGGTGTGTAGAATTACAACGGATTAAACGGATTAAACGGATTTCTGAATTATCGTAAAGTTACTTCACGACAACCTTGCGTGTTGTGCCGTCAGACATGCGAACGATGTTCACACCCTTCTGCGGAGCAGCAAGCTGAGTGCCGTCTACTGCGTAGCGAGCCACCTCTACGGCAGCTGCGTCGGCTGTGGCGTCGTGGATGGCTGTGGATGTAGCCTCGTGGATGAGCTGCAGCTCAGACGGACCGCTGTACCAGTTGTACTCGAGGTTGAGGAAGAGCGACTTGTGGTTGTTCACTGCCACTACACGCTGATAGATGTTCTTCTTAGCATAGTCGGCTGGCAATGTGACACTTGCCTTAGCATCCACCAAACCAGGCTGACACTCGATGCAAGTAGCGAAGGCATCACCCTTCTTCAGCTGCTGTGTCACCTTGAGGTTGTCGATGTAAAGCACGCTCGGTCCGTCGGTAGCATAGATAACAATCTTCGCGTCCTCGTAACCCTTGCTGAACTCGCACTCTACGTTCTTCCAAGTCTTCTTGTCGAGGTCGAAATGCTTACGCTCCACCTCCTCGTACAGACCCGTTTCGGGGTTGAACGCAACGATGGCAGCGATGGCGTTCACCTGATACTCCGGATAGTTGTGCTCCTTGTCGAGGTCGTCAGATGCGTAGTCGCCCCAGAGCGAGACATTCAGCTTCACGCTGCTGTCGGCAGAGATGTTGAGTACGGGAGTCTCAAACTTTGCGTAGCGCTTCAGGTCCTCACCAGTCTCAGCATCCTGAACATTTTTTACAACGTCATAGAAGTAGTTCCATCCGTCTACCATTACATATCCTCCTGTGAGCGGTGCCCAATAGGTAGCAAAGCAGCCATTCATGTTTGTGCCCTTAGGATAGCCCTTAGCTTGAGACAGAAGTTCCTTAGGTTCGTTGCCCGGAGTCCAGTCCATCTTAGAGCCGTTGGCGTCGGTTACGCTGTTGAAGTCCTCGTCGATGAGTGTGAACTCGCCGTCGTTCTCAGCGATGCGGTCCTCGTACACATAATAATTATAGAAGAGTGCGTTCGGTATCTCGTCCCATGTAGCGGTGTAGCTACCGTTGGCGTCAATCTCCACGTCGTTCGGCGTGGGCGACTGCAGCTCGTTGAGCACCACATAGCGCGAGGGCTGCGACTTGTTCTTGCCGTCAGAAGCCGTCACGTTGTAGCGGTAGATAACGCCCGGCACGATGCCGCGCACGGTGCAGATAGTGTCGGTGGTCTCGAGGTCGGTAACAACCTGCTCACCAATATTACCCTCTTCGTCCGATTTATACACATTGACATAATACTTTGTTGCGCCTTCAACCTTGTTCCAGCGTGGGCGGAAACTTGTACCTGTGTAGAAGAGGTGGCGCAGCACGTTAGGCGAGCCAACGGCTGTCTTCTCGTAGTAGACCTTGAAGTCGTCCATGAGCACCTTCACGCCGTTCTCCTCGCGGAAGATGACGCGTGTGGCTTTCTTGCCCTGCTCAAAGCGCAGCGTGAACTCCTTCCACTCGTTAGTCATGCCCTCCACGTTGCCGAACTCCGCATAGACAGGGTTCTTCGGGTCGGTAACGTCCTGTGCGGTGTAGCCCAAGCCTACATAACCCGGCGTGTTGTTGGCGAGACGCGCGCGGAACGACACGAAGTAGATGCCATTGTCGGCAGATGCGTCGAAAACGGGAGTGTTGAAGTGCGCAGCATAGTAGTCGTCTGCGCGTGTGTTGTTGAAGAAAATCATGCCACCAGCCGGGTAAACCTGATACGATCCCCATCCTGGTGTATGCGTATAATCGGGATTCACGCACGAGTAGAAGATGTCGTTAGACGGCATGCCCGTGCATGTGTTGATGTTGAAAGAGAGGTCGGGGTTGTTCTCCGAACCCGAAGTCATCTTCGAGAAGTCCTCGTTGAGGATGATAACCTGTTCGGCGTTCGCCTTTGCCGCAGGCTGCACAGTCTGTGCATTAGCGGTTTGCGTTGCTACTGCCGTCGGAGCGGCGAGCAGGACAGCAAGAGCTGCTGTCAAGCAATGTTTCTTGTTCATTGTTTTCTTTAGATTTGTTTATATTGTTGTTGCTTTTCTGCCCATTATCTGACGGCGCAGGCGGCGCGCCGGAATCCACGAAGCCGCCCATCCTATCAGTATGACGGTGATGAACACTACGAGCACATCCACGTAGTGAACGCTCACGGGGTAGGCGTTGACGATGAACGTGCCCGAGCTGTCGCCCATCTTCACGAAGCCAAACGCCTGCTGCAGTCCGCAGAGCGCCAGTCCGAGACCGATGCCTATCAGCGCGCCCACAGCCGATATGATGCGACCCTCGTAGAGGAAGATGCTCACTATCTGGCTGTCGTTAGCTCCGAGGTTGTGCAGCGTGTTGATGTCGTCCTTCTTGTCGATGATGAGCATCGAGAGCGAGGAGATGATGTTGAAGCACGCCACGATGAGTATGAACGTGAGGAACACGTACGCCAGCACCTTCTCTATCTGCATGATGCGGAACGTGTCTTCCTGCTGCTCGAAGCGGTCGAGCACGCGGAACTTCTCGCCTGCCGCTGCCTTTATCTCCTGCTTCGCCTCAGCGAGGTCGGTGCCCGGCTTCAGGCGCAGCTGCAGCGAGGAGAGCATTCCGTCCTGGTCGAAGAGCTGACGGGCGAAGTAGATGGACGTGATGATGCGGTCGCGGTCGTACTTGTTCTGGTTCACCGCGAACACAACGCCCGGCGAAAGCAGCGAGTCGACCACGAAGCCGTCTGTCGGCGTGTCGAGGTCGGTGAGCTGTCCCTGACGCACGGGAGCATAAATCTTAAGATAGTCTGCCCAGCGAGCGCCGAGCCCCATGTCCTGCGCCAGACGTATGCCCGGCACACCGAAGTAGAGGTTGTCAACGCGCAGCGTGAACTCGCCGTCGCCGTAGAGTATGTCGCCGATGCGCGTGAGCTGGTCGAAGTTCTCGTCGACGCCCATCACCGTCACCATGCGCTGGCGGTCGCCGTAGACGGCAATCGCCTGGTCCTCCACCACGTCGGTAGCCACGTCCACGAAGTCGAGATGGCGTATCTTGTCGAGCTCCGGCGCGTCGGCGTTGACGGTCTTTCCCTTCGCCGGCACCACTTCTATCTGCGGGTCGAAGTTGGTGAAGAGCGACGCCACGAGGTCGTGGAAGCCGTTGAACACGCTCAGCACTATCACCAGCGCCATCGTAGCCACCGCCACGCCCGTAACGGATATGAAACTGATGACGTTGATGGCGCCCACGCTCTTCTTCGAGAACATGTAGCGGCGCGCTACGTAGAATGAAAAGTTTCTCTTCATGATTTTATGTGTTGTTATGGTGAAGTGTTGAGGGGTTGAGATGGTGTTATGTTGAGATGTTGAGATGTTGACATTAGTTTATAGCTAAATGACAAATCTCACCACATCACCACATCAACATCTCACCATCTTACTTTTTCAACAGTTCATCAATACGTTCGATGTAGTCGAGCGAATCGTCAACGAAGAAACGCAGCTCGGGGATGATGCGCAGCTGGTTACGCACGCGTGTGCCAAGCTCGTAGCGGATAGACTTCTCATTGGCAGCCACGTTCTTCAGCAGCTCGTCCGACTTCTCCGACGGGAAGATGCTGAGATAGGCGGTGCAGATGCTGAGGTCGGGCGACACACGGCAGCGTGTAACGCTCACCATTACGCCGTGCATGGCGCGTGTCTGACTCTGGAAAATAAGGCTAAGCTCCTTCTGCAGGAGGCGTGCTATACGGTTTTGTCTTGTTTCTTGCATAGTTCTTTTTTTGTATGTATTACGTTGTTTTTATATTGTATTACGTTAATTATCCTACTTGTTTTCCGTTATTTATCCAATTTATGCAAAGTTACGGTAAATATAATAATGTACAAAAGTTTTTTAGTTTTTTTGTGGATTATAGGATGTAAAGAAAAGCGCCAGAACTCGAACGAGTCCTGGCGCTTGATATATGTATGAAGCGTGCTTAGAGCACAATCTTCTTCACGAATGTCTGCTTGCCCTTGGTCAGGCGCACGATGTACATGCCCGACTTGAGGTTGGTGTTCGCTACAGCCTTGCCGTCGACGGTGTAGACACTGATCTTGCCGTCGAAGTTCGGTGCGTCGATGTAGCCGTTAAGGAAGGTGATGGCTGGCATATCCACGTTGTTGATGTCGCGGATGGCAGTCTCTGTGGGCTGCATCTCCTTGATAGGCACCTCAACCACGTTCTCAACGTACTTTGAGTTGCGGTCGATGACGAAGGCGATGAGCTTCAGGTTCTTGTAGTTCTTAATGTTTTTAGGCAGGTCAAGCTCAACAGTGTGGCTGAATGCGTCGCCGCTGTTTATATGCTTCGGGAATACGTCGCTGATGCCCTCGTTCACCTCGTAGCCCAAGCGAGCCACGTGCTGAAGGTCAAGTTCTACCTCTTTTCCCTTTTTCTCCCAACCGTAGTACGACTTCACCGAACCGGCATAGGCGTTTCTCTGCTTGTAGCCCGTCACGTCGTTCTCTATCACAGCGAAAGCCAAGCCGTAGTTGGCGTTGGTCTGTTCGCGGTTGAACTTCATGACTGCCGTTGCACTCACCTTCGAGTGGTCGTCGTCGGTGAAGTTGGCGATAGCGTCGATGCCGAGCACCGAGCCGCTGTTGATGAACGCCTTCACGTAGAGTTCATTTTTATCGGTAATGTCAAGACTGTTTGTACGGCGACGGTCGTAAGTGCCTTTTGGGAAGCCTCCAGTTATACCGTATGTGTATGACGGACACTCCAACTCGGTAGGTGTGCCGCTGTAGCAATGCTTTGCAATAGCCACAAACTGTCCTGGGAACTTGGTGTGGTTCTGCGAGATTTCCTCGATGCCGCGCACGCACCACGGGCACTTGACGCCTGTGTACTCCTCCATATACACACGCTTTACGTCCTGCACATTGGCTGTGACGATGGTCGAAGCGTATGTGTTGTTGCCGTCATAAGCGTCCTCCTCGCCGTTCACCTTCACGAGGCGCACCTTCAGATTCTCGCAGCCCTTTGTGTCGGGAGCGTTGCAAGTGAAGGCAAACTCGTCTTCAGAGCGTGCGGTTACGGTCTGCTCTACGTCGGCGAACTGCTCTTCTGAGTTGCCGATGGTGTAGCCGAAGCGGAGCGATGTTATCTTTGCAGCGGCGAAGTTGAGCAGCTTGCCCTTAATCTGATAGGTATCGCCCACGGCTGTTATCACCTTCTTCACACCGCAGATAGCCACGTCTACCGGTATCTCCGTGCCTTCAACGCGCATCTGCAGAGCAAGTGCGGGCGCATTGTCGGGAGTCTGCTTGGTATTGTCTGTCCATCCGCTACCGAAGTCGGTGAGGTTGCCGCCTTCGCAGTATTCGTCGGTCACACCTACAACGTTGATGTCGCTCGTAAACTCGTAGCCGATGTAGAACGGATCGCCGGTGATGGTATAGGCGTCGTCGAAGAGCACCGAGTTGAGTCCCTTGTTGCCCATATCCGCCATCTTCTCCGTAGCGTATGCGCCGTTGAGGTCTTCAGCTACGAACGCCTTCACGGTCTCAGCCTTGTCGGTGAGCGAGAAGCGCATGCCGGTCACCTTCAGACCCTTGTACATCTGCGCCACCTCTGCAGGTATGTATATGGCAGCCTTGCCCTGGCGTGTGCCGATGCTGCCGTACGGAAGGTCGACTGCCGCCTTTCCGGCGTAGCCCCAGTAGGTGTATTTTGCGTTAGCCGCCGTCACAACGAGCAGCAGCATAAGCAGGAGTGAAGTTATCTTCTTCATTGGTTCTGTATTGTTTAAATTGATTGTATTCTCATTAGAATGTAATCTTCTTCACGAAGCTCTGCTTGCCGTCGGTGCCACGCACGATGTACATGCCACGAGCGAGCGAAGCGTTCTTCACGAGCTGTCCGCCTACGGTGTACACCTGCAGCTTGCCGTTGAAGCCGTCTGCCACGATGCTGCCGTTGCGCACGCTGAGGTCGGGCGCTGGTGTAGAGCTGATGTCGGCGATAGAGGTCTCGCCTGCCTCAAGCACGGGCACCTCAACGGCGTTCTCCACATAGCCGTGGTCGCCACGGTTGATGAGGAAAGCTACAACCTTGATGTTGTCGCGGTTCTTCACGTTAGACGGAACGTTGAGCACAGTGTTGTGATTGTAGATAGTAGTGCTGTACACGTCGTTCACGGGGATGCTATTCTCGATGCCGCCGCTGATGCCGAAACCAGCACGAGCCACGTGGTTGAGCGTCACGGTAGCCATCGAAGGCTTGTTCTCCCATCCGTCGAGCTCGCCGTATTTGCCACCGGCGTAGCCGTTGTTCTGCTGATAGCCGGTCACGCCATCCTCGATGATGGCGTATGCTATGCCGAAGCTGCAGTTGGTCATATCCTTCACGAACTGCACGTTGGTATTCACATTGATGCGTGTATAGTCGCCTGCTACGTAGTTAGCCTGGGTCTCGATGCCGGCGATGACTGGGAAGTTGTTGAGCACACCCTCAACATACATGAATGTTGTAGAGACATCGGGGTCGAACTTAGCGCGACGGTCTACTGCTGCCTGCGGATATACGCCCCAGTCGGCATACTCGTACGACGGGCAGAGCAGTTCTTTTGGTGTGCCTGTGTAGCCGTGCTTAGCGATAGCGATGAAGTTGTCGGGATACTTCTCCTTGCACTTCTCGATAGAGACGATGCCGCGCGGACAGTTGCCGCAATAGATGCCGGTAGCCTCCTCCATGAGCACGCGCTTTGTGATAGCGACAGATGTCATCATCACATTGCACTCTGTAGCGTCGTTGGCTGGGTTGACGTCTTCATCGGCTACAACGCGCACCTTCAGCTTGTGCGTGCCCTTGGTCTTGATGCCGGGGTGAGTGAAGCTGAACACGTTCTCGCTGCGGTCGCCGAGTGTCTCGTCGAAGTCGACGAACTGCTCCTCGCCGCCGTCCACGCTGTAGCCGATGCGATAGCTGTAGAGCTTTGTAGCCGAGAGGTTCACCACCTTAGCCGTAACGTTGAACGGCTCATTCTCCTTTGTAGCGATGTCGCGCAGACCCATCACGCTGAGGTCAACGGGAAGGTTGTCTGCCTCGATGCGTGCTGTGAGCGAGAGAGCGTTGGCTCCGTTAGCGGCATTGTCTACCCATCCGTTGCCGAAGTCGGTATAGTTAGAGTAGGCTGTCTTGTTGGCTACATAGCCTATACATGCGTCCAGTCCGCTCACTTCGTAGCCGATGTAGAAGCCCTCGCCTGTGATGGTATATGGTGCATCGAACTTTACGATGTTGTTGCCCTTGTTTGCCTTGTCGCTCACCTTTGTGGCGAACGGCGTAGCGTTGAGGTCGGTTGTGGCGAACACGCTCAGCTTGCTTGCCTGAGCAGCCAGACCGACACGCACACCGGTGAGCTTACAGCCTTTGTACAGCTGCGCCACCTCCGCAGGGATATAGATGGCTGCCTTGCCGTAGGCTGAGGAGCCGTAAGCGCCGACGATGTCCTTGTCGCAATAGCCCCAGTAGGCGAACTTAGCGTTTGCTGCCGTCGCCATGAGCAACAGCATGAGCAGTAGTGTAGTGATTTTCTTCATATTATAGATGTTTATAGTTATTTCCTCAGGATGTATAATCTTTTCTATTATAGATGTTTAAAGCTTTTTCGAAGCGCAACAAAATTACTACTAATTTTAGAAAAAACGATGTTTTTTAGGCGTATTCTTTTGACATTTCGTAAAATTATCGTACTTTTGGAGGTACAGATGCAAATCTGAATAACTTGTACAACCTAAATTACTAAGATAATAGTTACTATGGAAAAGAAGATAACGCAAGAAAACTTTGAAGATACTTATGTTGACAGTATCGAGTTGGAGCGCATTGACAAGTTCGTGTGCGACGAGATGGCACGACAGATCCATCGCTACATAAAGGCGATGAAAGGCTCAAAGGCTATCATGCTCAAGTTTGAGGAGCAGCTGGCTACGCTCACCGTGCCCGAGAAGGAGAAGGCGATAGCACGCTACATCGACCTGAACCGCAAGGTGATTTCGGGTCTCGACTTCAAGGTGGTGCTCGCACGTGCCATGGCAAACTACTCTGACACGTTCGCCTACCTCGTTGAACTGGTGAACAACAAGCGCAAGATGGTGTTCTATCTGAACCGCATCCGCGAGAAGTACGAGCAGTATCATGAGGTGTACGAGGAGAACGGCAAGTTCGGCATCAAGGACCACCAGGGCAACATCCTCGTGCCGGCTCACTACGACTTCCTCCGCACGCCGTATGTGTATGTCGACGACTTGCGTTCGCTGCCTGTCATCGCGCAGCGCGACGGCAAGATGGGCCTCGTGATGCCCGACGGCAAGGAGACCGTTGTGCTCGACTTCATCTACGACGACATCGAACTGCGCGACGAACCGCCCTATTTCGAAGCGTACGCAGGAGAGGAAAAAACATTGTTTGACCTTTAAGTTATGGACCAACTTTATATGCGCCGCTGCCTCCAGCTCGCTGCCAACGGACGCCAGAACGCCAAGCCCAACCCTATGGTGGGCGCCGTGATTGTTGCAGCCGACGGACGCATCATCGGCGAGGGATACCATGTGCGCTGCGGCGAAGGACACGCTGAGGTGAACGCCTTTGCTTCGGTGCGACCCGAGGACGAAGCGCTGCTCGCCGGCGCCACGATATACGTCAGTCTGGAGCCATGCTCCCACTATGGCAAGACGCCGCCCTGCGCCGACCTTATTATAAAGAAAGGTGTGCGCCGCTGCGTCGTGGGCTGCATCGACCCGTTCGCTGCCGTGCAAGGTCGTGGCATACAGAAGTTGCGCAACGCCGGCATAGAGGTGACGGTGGGCGTGCTCGAAGAGGAGTGTCGCGAGCTGAACCGCCGCTTCATCACGTTCAACGAGAAGCAACGCCCGTACATCATACTGAAGTGGGCGCAGACCGCCAACGCGTTCCTCGACGATAACGGCAAGGCATGTGCCATATCCACGCCGTTCACGAAGATGCTCGTTCACAAGCTGCGCGCCGAGAACGACGCCATTCTCGTGGGTCGCATCACCGACGAGCGCGAACATCCGCAGCTCGACGTGCGCCACTGGGCGGGCAAGTCGCCGCGCCGCATCGTCATCGACCGCAACCGACCGGCGTTCGAGGGCTTGGACTTCTCGAAGCCTGTCATTCCGCAACTGCTCGAATGGCTGCATCAGGAGAAGTGCCAGTCGCTCATCGTGGAGGGCGGAGCATGCACGCTGCGCTCGTTCATCGAGGCTGACGCATGGGACGAGATACGCGTGGAGACGGCACCGTTCTGCGTGAGTGGCGGCACAGCGGCTCCCACTCTGCCTGACGACGTGCGCCTTGTGCGCCACGAGGTGTACGACCATAATATTATTGCCACATATCACCGCCGATGAACAAAGAACTCCCTATAGTGTTGCACAACCTTGCCGTTGGCTATTCAAAAAAGGGGGTGCACTTGTCTCAAGTGCACCAACAAAGCGATAAAGCCAATCAGGGGGTGCGCTTGTCTCAAGTGCACCAGCAAAGCAATAAAACCAATCAGGGGGTGCACTTGTCTCAAGTGCACCAACAAAGCAATAAAACCAATCAGGGGGCGCACTTGTCTCAAGTGCACCAACAAAGCGATAAAGCCAAACGGTTGGTGCAGTTGAGACAACTGCACCCCCTGGATGTGCGCTGCGTAGCCTCCGACCTCAACGCCACGGCATGCCCCGGATCGCTCACTTGCCTCATAGGCCACAACGGCACGGGCAAGTCGACGCTGCTGCGCACCATTGCGCGCTTGCAGCCGGCGCTCAACGGCAGCGTGTTCATCGGTCCCGACGACATAAATATGCTTCGCCCGAGCCGCCTCTCACGAATGATTTCGATTGTGCTCACCTCGCGCCCCGACGCTCGCAACATGACTGTCGAGGAACTTGTTGCGCTCGGACGTGCGCCCTACACCGGCTTCTGGGGGCGCCTCTCCAGCTACGACCGCCTCATCGTGCGCCAATCGATAGAGAGCGTAGGCATTGCGCCGATGGCTGAGCGCCGCGTGTGCAGCCTCAGCGACGGCGAGATGCAGAAGGTGATGATAGCGAAGTCGCTCGCGCAGCAGACGCCGGTGATTCTGCTCGACGAGCCTACCGCCTTCCTCGACTTCCCTGGCAAGATCGACTTGATGTTGCTGTTGCAACGTCTTGCCCACGAGGAACGCAAAACGATTCTTCTTTCCACTCACGACCTTGAGACAGCCCTGCAGACTGCCGACCGTCTGTGGCTTCTCGCCGACGGCGCATTGCACGACGGCACGCCGCACGAACTCGCCGACCAAGGCTTCATTGACGATTATATCGGTCGGAAGAACGTTAAATTCGACAGAGAAACGCTCAGCATACAAATCAATTAGGATGCATATTAAGGGGGTGCAGTTGTCTCAACTGCACCAACAAAGCCGAGCGGAGACAAGTGCATCCCCTGCTGGATATTATTGCTTTGTTAGTGCACTTGAGACAAGTGCACCCCCTACTGAATACTATTGCTATGTTGGTGCACTTGAGACAAGTGCACCCCCTATTTTTACTTTTTTACTTTTCTACGCCGTGTGCTGGCGTGTGCCCATACGAGCCTCAACCACATTCACCACATAGTCGCCGAGCTTCTCGCACTCCGACACGATATCCATGTACATTGTGCCGATAGCATAAGTGTACTTGTGGTCGTTGATGTCGTTGATGTTCTGCGAGCGCAGCTGGTTGCGATAGTTGTTTATCTCGTTCTCCACGTTGAAAGAGCGGTTGATGTCAAGCGAGTCGCGGCGTCCGGTGAGCATCACGTTCATCTGTGTGAGTGCGTCGTCGGTGAGCTCCAGCATCTGGTGCAGGTGCTCGTACTGCTTCTCGGTGAAGTCTTCCTTGCCCTTTAACTTGCGACTGAGCGTGCGTGCCACGTTGTAGCAAGAGTCGCCGATCGACTCTATCTCCGAAATCTCGCGGAGCATAGCGCGAATCTTCGCCTTGGTGTCGTCCGAAAGATGAGCGTCGCTGACGTTGTTCAGATAGTTGGCAATCTCAATCTCCATGTTGTCCGAGATGCATTCGTACTTCTCGATACGCGTATAGAGCTTGTTGAACTTCGCCTCGTCCTTCACGCCGAGCAGTTCGCGTACCATGCCGAACATACGCTGTATGCGCTCTGCGAACGACTGAATCTCCTTCTGTGCCTCGAGCACCGAGAGCTCCGGCGTCTTCATGATTGAAGTGCCACCGATGTAACGCAGACGGAAGTCGTCCTCGTCCTTGCGGTTAGACGGTTTGATGACGTAGCATACGAAGCGCTCCATCTGCGGGATGAACCAGATAAGCACGGCTGTGTTGCACACGTTGAACGTGGTGTGGAACGCTGCGAGCACTACCGAGAGGCGTGCTGCGTCAATGTGGTCGGCATGCGGGTTGACGCCAACGAAGCCGCACACCATGTCGATGAACGGATAGAAACCGCAGAGCACCCATATCACACCGAACACGTTGAACGTGAGGTGGGCGAAGGCTGCACGGCGCGCCTGTGTGTTGGCGCCCATCGCTGCGATGTTAGAGGTGATGGTGGTGCCGATGTTCTCGCCCAATACCAGTGCGATACCCATGTAGATAGGCAGCACGCCCGACGAGCAGAGCACCATGGTGATAGCCATGAGGGCTGCCGACGACTGCATGCAGAACGTCAGCACGGTGCCGATGCCGAGGAACGAGAATATGGTGAGATAACTATCCTTGTCGAAGGAAGCGAAGAAGTCGATGACAGTCTGGTTGTGACTGAGGTCCATCTCCTTACCCGTTGCGCCGAGCGTAGAGATAGCGAAGAACATGAAAGCCACGCCGAAGAGGAAGTCGCCGATGTAGCGGTGGCGCTTGCTGTAGATGAGCAGCAGGGCGATGAAGAACGCAGGGAACACGAGGTTCGCCATGTTGAACGAGAAGCCGAGCGTCATAATCCACGCCGTAAACGTAGTGCCGATGTTGGCACCCATGATGACGGAGATGGCTTGAGCAAGGGTTAGCAATCCGGCGTTGACAAACGAAACGGTCATCACCGTGGTAGCCGTAGACGACTGTACCGAGGCTGTTACAAACATACCGGTCAGCAGTCCGGTGAAGCGGTTGGTGGTCATTGCGCCGAGAATATGGCGGAGCTGTGAGCCTGCCATCTTCTGCAAAGCCTCGCTCATCACCTTCATACCGTAGATGAGGAGGGCCAATGAACCGATGATCTTAAAAATAATCCAAATCGACATATCTTTTTAATATAATTTATGTGGCGTTTATGCGCGTTGTGTCGAAAAAAGAAAGTACCTTTGTTATTGGCAAGTTACTTAGTAAGTAGTCGAAAGCCTCTTTTGATAGATTTCAGTATAAAACCTTTAAAGCTTTAGCCAAATGAAACAGTTGATACAAATCCGTTGCAAAAATAATAAAAAAACTTTAAAAGTGGAAACAGGGAGTACACTTTCTGATATTTTTTCTCAGCTTGATGTAAAGATGCCTTATCCGCCGGTGAGCGCCAAGGTGAATAACAAGGTTGAGGGACTCCACTACCGTGTCTACAATCCGAAGGATATTGAGTATCTTGACGTAACGTCGGCGTCGGGCTCGCGTGCTTATACTCGCACGCTCTTCTTCGTGCTCTGCAAGGCTGTTCACAAACTGTTTCCCGAGAGCAATGTCGTTATCGACATACCGGTGAGCAACGGCTACTACTGCGACCTGCGCCTCGGACGCCCCGTGACGGAGGCTGACGTCGACCTTATCCGCGACGAGATGCAGAGCCTGGTAGACCGCCATCTGCGCATACGCCGTCATCAGGTGCCCACCGACGAGGCGATACGCATCTTCGAGGACCTCGGCTACAAGTCGAAGGCGATGCTGCTGCGCACTACCGGCAAGCTCTACACTACATATTATGATATAGAGGGCTTCATCGACTACTTCTACGGCACGATGCTCGTCAACACGGCGCAGCTCACGCTCTTCGGACTCGAGAAGTACTACGACGGACTGCTGCTGCGTATCCCGTCGCGCCACGACCCTACGCAGCTCGGCGCATTGGTGCGCCAGGACAAGATGTTCGACATCTTCCAGGAACACCACCGCTGGCAGAACCTGCTGGGCTTGTCTACCGTCGGAACGTTCAACGAGGCGGTGAGCCAGGGCCACACCACCGATATTATCAATGTGTCGGAGGCGCTGCAGGAGAAGAAGATTGCGAAGATTGCGGAGGACATCGCTCGCGAGTCGCGTGTGAAGATGGTGCTCATCGCCGGTCCGTCGTCGTCGGGCAAGACCACGACGTGCAAGCGCCTCTCCATTCAGCTGCTCTGCAACGGCATACACCCCGTGCCCATCTCGCTCGACGACTACTTCGTCGACCGCGAGAAGACGCCGCTCGACGCTCAGGGCGACTACGACTACGAGTCGCTCTATGCGCTCAATCTCGAACTGTTCAACAAGCAGCTCTTGCAGCTCTTCGCCGGCGAGGAGGTGGAGCTGCCGCGCTACAACTTCCAGACTGGCCGCAGCGAGATGAGCGGCAAGCGTATGCGCATGGAGCCTAACGACGTGCTCGTGGTGGAGGGCATCCACGCGCTCAACCCCGAACTGACGGCGCAGGTAGACGAGCAACTGAAGTATCGTGTGTATGCCTCGGCGCTCACCACTATCCTCCTCGACGAGCACAACTACATCCCTACTACCGACAACCGACTGCTGCGCCGCATCGTGCGCGACTTCAAGTATCGTGGCTGCTCGGCTCGCGACACTATCCGCCGCTGGCCCAGCGTGCGTGCCGGCGAGAACAAGTGGATATTCCCTTATCAGGAGAACGCCGACACGATGTTCAACACGGCGATGATCTACGAATTAGCTGCCATAAAGACGCAGGCTGAGCCGCTACTCGAGCAGGTGCCCGAGAACTGCGACGAGTATGCCGAGGCGTATCGCTTACGCAAGTTCCTCGGCTACTTCAACGCCATCGACCACACCGTCCTACCGCCGACATCGCTCCTGAGAGAGTTCCTCGGAGGCAGCTCGTTCACGTATTAAGCCCCTCCCCACCCTCCCCGTCGGGGAGGGAGCGCAGGCTTAGTTCCTCGGCTTAGAAAGGCTTAAAGAGGCTTTCTGGGAGAATTTACGTTGAGAATTATGTGAGGTTGAGAATTGAAAATTGAGAGTTGAGAGTTGAGAGTTGAGAGTTGAGAGTTATGATTACCTTGAGAGCTTCAAGAGAACACAAACTATAGTGCATATCATAACTCTCAATTCTCAACTCTCAATTCTCAACTGAACAAACTCTCAATTCTCAACTGAACAAACTCTCAATTCTCAACTATACCCCTCGGCTTAAAGAGGCTTAAAGAGGCTTAGAAAGGCCTATCAACAAGCAAATAAACAAACAACAACAATAAAAAGCCAAAAAAACAAAATGAAAAAAATCTTTTTATCTCTTCTTGTGTGCATCATGGCACTCACTGCCTCTGCACAAGTGGCTCGTCCGAAACTCGTTGTCGGTCTTGTTATCGACCAGATGCGTTGGGACTACATGTATTATTACTACGACAAGTACGGCGAAGGCGGCATGAAGCGCCTCATGGCTGAAGGCTTCTCGTGCGACAACCAGATGCTCAACTACGTGCCTACCATCACCGGCGTAGGACACTCCTCTATCTACACCGGAGCCGTGCCTGCTGCCAACGGCATCCCGGGCAACGACTTCTACCTCGACGGCAAGCGTGTCTACTGCACCGACGACCCTGACGCAAAGGGCGTGGGCACCGACTCCAAGGCTGGCTGCATGTCGCCGAAGAACATGCTCGGCACCACCATCGGCGATATGCTGCGCTGCGCTACCGACTTCCGCTCTAAGGTTATCGGCATCGCGCTGAAGGACCGCGCTTCCATCCTTCCTGCCGGACACGCTGCCAACGCTGCCTACTGGTACGACAAGTCGGTGGCTGGCTTCATCACCAGTTCTTACTACATGGACGCTCTGCCCGACTGGGTGAAGAAGTTCAACCGCGCTTCTGGGATGAAGAAGGGCTACGACCCGAAGTCGGGCTCCGACGGCGTTACGCTCACGTTCAACATGGCGGAGGCTGCACTGAAGAACGAGCAGCTGGGCAAGGGCGAAACGCCCGACATGCTCTGCATCAGTATCTCGTCTACCGACGCCATAAGCCACAAGACGGGCACATGGTTCTCGCCGGGCAAAGAGAACGAGGAGGTGTTCCTCACGCTCGACCGCGACATGAAGAAGTTCTTTGAGGCGCTCGACGCTCAGGTGGGCAAGGGCAACTATCTGTTGTTCCTCACTGCCGACCACGGTGGCAGCCACAACCCGAACACGCTGAAGGAGCACAAGCTGCCTGGTGGCGGTTGCGACATGGGCGCAAAGATGCGCGACCTCAACGAGAAGCTGAAGGCTGAGTTCGGACTCGACATCAAGTATGCTAAGGATATCATCGGCGAGAGTCTCTACCTCGACCACGACTTGCTGGCGCAGAACAAGCTCTGCCTTGAGAAGGTGAAGGCGTCTGCTATCCGCATCCTGAAGGCCGACAACGACCTGCAGTGGGTCATCGACTACGAGAAGGCGGCTTACGCTTCTGCTCCGCAGTGGGTTCGCGAGCGTGTTGTCAACGGCTACTATCGTGGTCGCTCGGGCGACATCATCCTCATGCCGCGCATCAACTACTTCGAGTGGCCCGTCGGCAAGGACTTCTACGGTTCGTCGCACGGCACATGGACTCCGGCTGACACTCACATCCCGCTCGTCTTCATGGGCTGGAACATCAAGCCGGGTCACACCAACCGCCAGACTCACATGGACGACACAGCGCCTACTATCTGCTCGCTGCTGCACATCCAGATGCCCGACGCTTGCACCGGCAACCCCATCGTAGAGGTTACTGACAAGTAAATAAGTACGCGAAAAAATCCTACATATCTACCAGGATTGCTGTAACCGTCACGGTATGAGCACAAAAAGGGCTGGAAGATAGGTGTCGGAAGTGTAATATCTTCCAGTCTATCTCCCAGCCTTTTCTTTTATCCTCCCACAGATGTCACTGACAACACGGATTGTTAGACTGCGTATATTCTCCCACAGATTGCACAGAATTCACGGAAGAGGTTGCTGAAAGAATTCTCCCACAGATTTCACTCTAAGTTTGCAGAAGAATGCGACGCAGTCGCATAAACG
>OGPQ01000069.1_pt1 | contig 84322 bp, 57 predicted proteins | sample 1552971 | NCBI WGS metagenome assembly OGPQ01 (sample SAMEA2580232, study PRJEB22360) | human gut metagenome | biome: human gut; feature: human-associated habitat; material: faeces | place: Denmark | collected 2008/2010 | reverse complement strand
GGCGATCAACCTCTGATAATTCAAGTACTTTTATTGGTTTCATAATTCTATTTTTTCTATAAAACGGAAAATGAACCATATTAGTACTGATATATATAAATAATTTAGATCATTTACTTATATAAATAATTTAGATCATTTACTTATACTTGTTATTTTTTATGTCACTATGTGCAGAAGCGGTGCGTTTGCTGCTTCTTTCTAAAGCGGCTTGTTTGTTGCTTCTTGCTGAACCAGTTCATTTATATAACAAGCGGCACGGGCAAAAGGTGACATTGCATGAGCAAAAATAATGAAAACGATGAAACATATATTAATCTTTATAATCTCTTCTGCTCGTCCTTGCCTGCGCCCTGTCCCTTATACCTTGAGCGTTTGCTGTTGAAGAAGTAGTTCAATTGCAGTTCTACGCCGCGTGTATAGGAGGTGCTGTTCTTGTTGCCCTCAACCCTCAGCGTGCGAATGCTCCAGCGGTCGCGCTGACCGTTGAAGATATCGTTCACATAGAGGTTGCAGGTGAGCGTTCCGTTGAGGAAGCTCTTGAACGCACGCATATTCACCGATGTGTACGACTTGTGCTCCTGCGATCCGCTGTCGTAAGCAGATACCGCAGCGCCTTGCAGAGAGAACCACAAGGTTTTGTTGATGACAAACCGGTTCATCAGACTCGCCAGGAACTGCGGCTTGCGCAACGCTGACAGATAGTCGTATCTGCGTGCGTCAAAGAACTGCTGGTCGTAGGCTAATATCAGTTGCGGCTGATAGAAGCCGAACTTCGGCTGCATGACGAGCGACACTGCGAGGTTCTGCTTGTGGTCGATGTTGCGCCAGTAAGAGTAGGAAGCCGCCTGCTGCTTGTAGATATCGTACATCCAGATCATGTAGTCGCTCGTATAGGTATAGTCCAGACTGAGGTTTATCCACTTCCACATCGCCATAAACTCCACCTCATGGTTGATAGCCGGCTGCAGGTCGGGGCTGCCGCTCTCGTAGGTGAAGCGGTTGTCGTACTGCTGATAGCTGCGCAACTGACTGTACGAAGGTCGATTCGTCTTCTTGCTGTACGCCATCTGTATCGCCCAGTCGCCCTTGTTCCATCCTACATAAGCGTTCGGGAAGAAGTCGTTGTACTCGCGGCTGACTTCCTTGTCGCGCACGCCAAATGAATAGAAGTCCGACTTCACGTGCTCGTATCTGATACCGGCACCAGCCATCCAGTTGCCGAGATTGAGTCCGTAGGTCAGAAATCCGGCGATGTTGTTCCCCTTCATCTTGTTCTCCGAATCATCGATGTAGCCCTCGGGGTTGTGGCTTTCGGCATTCACATGCGAGCGGCTCTGCTCTGCTCCGAACGACAGCTCTCCCTTCCAGAGTTCTCTCGTAGCCGCAGCCTTCCACGCCCACATCCTGCTGCTTTGGCTCGACGATGTGTTGACGGTGCGTTCCTCAAGAGTAGAGCTTTCCTCTGCGATGTGCTGTCCTTGCTCCACCTTCGAATGAAAGTACGTACCGTCGAGGTCAAGATGCCATTTGCCTATCTGTCCTACATAATATATGTCGGCGTTCTGGTTGTTGCTATCGTAGTCGTATGCGGTCTTTTGGCTGACTTCGCCTTGCAGAACATCGTTTCTGAATACGTTATAGTTGGAATTCATCGACGCGTCATACTTCAATGTCTTGTTCAGACTGACTGACATACCGACGGAATGGTCTTTGCTGAAGTCGTAGCTTAGACTTGCCGACGGCAGGAAAGACTGGGTGCGACAGGAGAACTCGCCGTGCTGAACGGTCTTTTGCTTATAGTCAGTCATATTCAGCACACTCGTGAAGTCGGTTTTCTCAGCAGAAAAATCGTTGTTGTAATAAGGATAAAGGTTCAGTTCGAAGCCTTTCTTGCGATAAGTGGCAGACACGCCTCCCGATTCGGCAAACTCCTTGAAGTAGCTGCCGCGAACGGGTACAAAGAAACTCATAAAGTCTTCAAGACGCTTGATGGTGGTGATGTTGATAACCGAGCCTACTCCTGCGCTATAGCGTGCGCCGGGAGCCGTGATCACTTCCACCGACTTGATATCCTTTGAGGTGAGCTGGCGTAGTTCGGTGTCGCTCTTCAAATGTCTTCCGTTTATATATATCAGCGGACTGCCTTTTCCGAAAACATAGACAGCTCCCGACGAGGTTACATTCACACGCGGCAGCTCTGAGAGCACGTCGAGTGCTGTTCCTGCCTGCGAAAGCAACGATTTCTGAACGTCGAAACTCATTCCGCCCGGCGTCATCTTCATGGCTGGGCGTGCCGCTTCTACCACCACTTCCTTAAGGATGTGGCTGTCGTGGCAGATCACGATGTCGCCCATTCGTTCGTCCTTTACGGCAAGAAACCTTGTCTCGTATCCTACGCACGACACCTTCAGCAAGCAGCTGTCTTGGTCGTACGAGATAGAGAACGTGCCGTCGTTAGCCGTCGTCACACCATTGATGTATGTGGAATCAGCCGAAAGTAATACTACGTTCACGTAAGCTATCGGCTTTAAGCTCTCGTTGACTATACGACCTGTCGCGTTCTGTGCTTTTGCAGCGATAACAGCCAAGCACATTGCGGTTATGATTAGTGCTCTTTTCATTGTGTGTTGTGTTTTACATGTTCGATTTCATTTTTATAACAAAGTTACAGAATTACTTTGTATTATATACGAGTTTTGCAAACATTTTGATGCAGATAATCTCTTTCGATTCTTTATACACAGCCCATGTCTGATGGCATGGGAAGAGAATTCACGTATCTGTCTTCACATGCAACTAATCGCTATTTTATCCCGAATTGGGGTATCTTATTATAAAAATTTTCGATATTTCTTCTTCAGTTCTTAAATTATTACTATTTTTGCAAGGTAATTTGTAACAAACAGACTGAGTCTATTGTTTAATTACAAAAACTATATTGTCTAACTTTTAAAATTTACAGAAGAAACAGATAGAAAAACAAGAATGAAACGCTAATGGTTTTGCAATTATGAGAATTGCGACCTGTCAATGGGATTTAATCGTGGAAGACACAATTCCTCGCAATCATTAACAATGCGTTTCCGTTCTATACTTTTGATATTGAGCTTTATTGCTCTTGTTCTCTAATCATGAATACCGCCAATCATTCAACGCATGAGAACAAGTAGTAGGAAGGTTCACGCTCATAAGGCGTGGACTGTTCCTCGCTTGTTATGCGTTCAGGTCACTTGGCGGTAACCTATGATTAGACAGGCAGAGGAACGGTTACACGCCTTTTTTTGTATACATAATCCTATTGACCCACAGACAGTCACTTTTTTTACTAACCAGGCACAACACGCTAAAAAAACAACACAAACCGTGCGTGCCACAAACACAATTATGTATATGAAAAATTTAAAGTATCTGTTCTTAATGCTTTTTGCCGTACTCGCATTCGCATCATGCGAAGAAGAAAACGAAGACCAGAAACCAACATTCTCTACCTACTTCAAGATGAGCATAACCAACTGCGAGCGCGTAGGCGATAATCTCAAGGTCGACTTCAAGATGAAGAACATATCGGGAGAAGACCTGCAGCAAGTGCAGCTCAACGGCGGCAGCGTATGGGACATGTGTGAGGACAACACCGGAAAGCAATACTATTCAGAACTTTCTATCGGCGGAAGTTGGCAGACAAGCGTGCGCACCACGATGCGCAAGGGTGAGAGCTTTACGGGATCATTCTTAATCAAAAACTTCAACACATCTACCAAAGCCAACAGACTCAACCTTATATTCAACTGCTCATGCCAGACTCTCGAATTCTACGGACGAGGAGAGATTGACAACATTAAAATCGTCGACAACCGCATTCTGTTTGACGGCATATGCACCAACGACCTCGGACTTGAATATACGCTCAAGAACGCCACAAAGAAGACCGTAGACGGAAAGAATGTTGCCGACATCACATTCACCGTGACAAACAACACCGACCAAGACCTGTACGACTTCCAGCTCACCACCGGCGACGCAAGAGACAACAACGACGAGGAATACAACTATATGGGAATATCTCTTAATGGTTACAACTTCCAGACAGGCATTGCCACCAAGCTGCGCCAGTCGGCAACACAGCAGTACACCGTCCGCATAGAAAATGTAAAACCCAATGCCAAGACATTCAGTTTCAAACTGTTCTGCAGTGCCAACGACTATCCGTTCGGCGACTATAAAGTTGCATTCCACGATATCGCAGTAAGATAGTATATTATTAAACCAATAAAACATTGCATATGAAAAAAGCGACAAAATGCATGATGTCGGCGCTCATCGCCGCAACGGCAATGCTGTGCTCATGCGGTAACAGCGTAGACGGCTACAACTTCTCGGGCAGCGGCGTATTGGGAAGCATTCCTGAGGCACGCGCCAAGTGCTACGAAGCCTACCATTCGGAGACTGGCAACATGAAGAAGCTAATGGAAAAGGCACGCGACAAGCACGCCATCAACGTGTCAAGCGACGACTTCCTGAAGGAATTCGAAAAGATGCAGAAGCGCATACACGACAAGATTGGCGACGACACGCGCAAGGCATTGGTTGACGACATGGCAAGACTTGAGTCGGGTAAGGACTTCCCGCTTGAAGACAAGACGGGCATGAAATTCGGCGACATAAGCATTATCGCAAGAGTTGACACAGCCGACGCCATGGGTGGCTATATAACCGTAAAGCTCAAACGTAACGACAACTCGCAGATCACGCCTGAATTGTATTATCTCGGCAAGGCTGCCGACGGAACAGTGACAGATAAAGGCATGGCACATTTCCACTCATACCAGAACTTGCAGTTCACAATCGGAGAGAACAACGCTTACTCACTTGACGAGACTCTTGAAGACAACGACAAGTATGACAAGCAGATGCATTATCTCATGTCGCTCGACAGCATCGCTACCATCGAGCTTGTCGACTACGCCACCTACTTCGACTACACCGACATGCGCGCAACGACAGAAGGCGTTGGTCCTGTAAAGATTGGTGCGAAGATAAGCGATATGCCCGACTCATGCTACATATACTGCTACAAGGAAGAAATACCGGTTAACCAGCCGGATATGACCGTTTGCGAGTTCAGCGACAAAACGCACACCACCATCTTCACAGCTATCGGCGACAGCAAGGGAAAGATAAAGAGCATCGAGGTAGAAAGACTGCCGATAAAGCTCGGCGGCAAAGTCGTAAAAACGCATCTGTTCGTAAGAGACGCTGTAAAGATACTGAAGGATGCGGCTGAATGGTCGTATGACCCGGAGTCGCAGAACGCCATAGCCTCGTTCGAGGGCGACAAGGTGACGATAAGCTTCGGCAACCAAGTGTTCAACGAGAGCGGATGGGCTAAGTACCAGCAGCTGCAGAAAGGTGCGAAAGGCGTAAAGTTCGATTTCAACGACTTCAACGACTACGACACATTCGAGACGTACACAATCAGGGCTAAATAGCAACAAGAAAAATGAAGAAGACAGACATTATATTTTTGTCGACAATCATGTTGGCATCATCCATCTTGCCGTCTCATGTCTCGGCACAAACCGCAGACGAAGCAAAGGAGACGGCGTTGAGCTTCATGACCCTGAAAAAAGGCGGGGCAGTAAAGCTCTCCACAATTAATATCGGCAAATCCATAGCAAAGGTAAAGGGTAAAGGCGCAACGGCTGCCGACAATGGCGGCGTATATGCCTTCAACGCCGAGGAAGGGGGCTACTGCGTGGTGTGCGTCGGCAACGGCAATACGCAGGTGGCGGGCTATTCCGACAAGGGTTCTATCGACCCCACCAACATGCCAGACGCCATGAAGGTGTGGCTCGCACAATACCGTGAAGCCATGACAGCTACGGACGCCACTTCCGAACCGCACTGGGAGGGCAAGACGGTGGCGCCGGTGGCGCCAATGCTCAAGACACAATGGAATCAGGGCGCGCCATACAACTGCAAGTGTCCGTCAAACGGCACGAAGACGGTAGTGGCTGGTTGTGTGCCCGTGGCATTGGCTCAGGTGCTCAATTACTATCATCAGGACCGTAAGGGTGACGGCAAGCTGGAGTATGCCGACGTGGAGTCAGAGACCGAATACAACATCGACTACTCTACCACCACCTACGACTGGGACAACATGCTCAGCACATACGATGGCGTAGACGCCACAAAGACACAGAAGGACGCCGTGGGCAAACTGATATTTGAGGCTGCAGTAGCCAGCAAGGCAAAATTCGGTTATGACGAAACCAGCGCTTACCTTCCATTCGTAGCCCTCAACCGATACTACAACTATGACTGCATGTATGTAAATCGCGAACTGCATTATTATGTCGACATGTTCCACAGTTCCAATTACTACATCTCTACGGACAAATGGATGAGCATGATACAGGATGAGATGGAGGCAGGACGACCTATCATCTATTCTGCAAGCGACGTGAGCGGTACGGCAGGAACCATCTACGAACCCGCGAAAAACCACGCCTTCGTCATTGACGGCATTGACGACAAGAACTATGTGCACGTCAACTGGGGATGGGGCGGCGTTGCCGACGGATATTACGACGTGGCGATACTCAACCCGGGAGGAAAATTCAATTACGAACAAGGCTATCGTTGCCAGCACTCCATGATTATCGGCATACAGCCGCGAACCACCGACTGGCAGGAGGCGTGCTATCAGCCGTTCCACGTTTGCGACTGGGCTGCTTCGCGCGGCGACGCCGTACATGCACCGCAACACAACGCTAAGGCTGCGCCGGCAAGAGCAAGCGAGAGTATTGTGACGTCGAAAAGCGCCATGTATTACTTCATGGTCACCAATACGTACGACTCGAAGAAAAGAAACATGATAACCGTTCTTGCCAATAACGGTCATATAGTGACAAATCTTACTTCCGGTGTCTACCAACTGGACATTAAGGGATGGCCGGAAATCACGCGCTACAATCTTTCTAAGAGTTTCGAGAAGGTGCCGCAAGGTGTGGCTGACGGCGTATACGAACTGCGCATGGCTTATTATGACAAGGACAACAAGCCGCAACTCTGCCCTATGCCGAAGCAACTCATACCTACCCTCGAAATCGTGAATGACAGAACGGGCATGATAATACGTGGTCTGGAGGGAGAAGATCTTGTGAAGACTCTCACCATCGAAGATGTTACGCCTGCCAGCGAAATATACGCTGGTACACGCTTCTATCTGAACGTAAAGGCATCGGGCATATCACAGGACACCTACCTGCAGTTCCGTAATGTGGATACCGGCAAACTTTACGGCACCAGCGGATCAAGCTCTGTATCGTTCAATTTCGTCTACAACAACTACACAGCCACAAAAGCCTTCAAGTTTGAGCCGAAGAATGTTGACAACAACTTCACCATGCCTGCCGGACGTTATCAGGTGTTGGTGCCAGAGGGACAGACTAAGGTGGTGATGGGAAAGGACCTATATATAGATGTGGCGGAGAAGCCCGACTATCCTATCCTTGACGGCACAGATCTGGTGTATGTAAACAGCAGTTCTGTAAGGGATAATGATGAGCTGAACTGTAAAAAGATAGGTAATTACAGTTGTCTGAATTATTTAGCACCCCAGCTGAAATACGCCAATAAAAACACGAATCCGGTAACCCTGCGCATATACGCTGTAAATCAGGACACCAAGGAGGAGAGACTATTGACCGTAAAGGAGAACTGGACGGCAGGCACAACAATTCCATACACCTGTCTCCTGTACCCGCTTACGGGCAACTATGAGTTCAAATGCCGTTATGTGACACCCGACGGCGAACGTGCCGGACTGATGTCACGCGACTTTTACGACAAGCCTTCTTATTGGAGATACGAGGTGAACAACGACATAGACGTATCCAATATGCAACTTATCTCATGCAAGATGACGTCAAACAACGCTCCCGTCAAGGCGGCATACGCAGACGACACGCACTATACAGCCAATCTGCAGTTCGATCTGAAGTATCACCACGTATACGCTCGTGAGGACGGAAAGGAAATGAGCAGAGATGCTGTCGTTAAGGCAATATTCTACGACAAGGAAAAGGGCGAGATTGTGACAGACTCGGTAAGGCATGTGATATTGCAGCATAACGTAACGCAAACCATCACGCTTACGCCGATGCTCACGAAGAACGCCAAGTACGACGGAATGCTCTTTTTCAGTGAAGAAGACAACAATGGACAATACTATACCTTCGTGGTTACACCTGACGAGAAAGACATAGCTGACTTTACGGTTGATCCCGAAGCATTCACTGGCATTGGCTCCGTCCGCACGTTTGACAAGGTGTTTGAGATAGGCGAAACGTTGAAGGTGTATGGTCTCGACGGAGTGCTCGTCACCACTACAACCGTGACGTCCGACCTATGGCCGCGCTTGCTCTCGACGTTGCCTCAAGGCGTGTTTGTTCTGAAGTCGGGCACAAACACTATAAAGCTCAGGAATTAAAAAGAGCATCCTACTTTTGGCACACTTTTTGCGCAAACGATATTTGCACGTTTTGACCCTTCATATCTCGCGAAAAATCAAAAACAAAATCCGTTGTCGGTTTTTCGTGAGTTTTGAGCGTGCAACGATAAACAGTTGTTTTACAATGCGTTGCAGCGTTTTCTCCAAAAGTGTACAATTTTTACTTCGGCAAAAACCAACTTTTCGTGAGACTTTACATGGTAAAAGCATAGGTTTTACCATGTAAAGTCTCAAGAGTTACAGTGTAAAGTCTCACGAAAAGCAGTGTAAAAGCTATCGTTTTACAGTAAAAAGTCTCAATTTTTATTGCCTTTCATCCTGCTTTCGCCTTTTTAAACCTAAAAACGCGCCTCTCATTTCTCTATAATGAACTTTTTCGCGGAGGTGACTTGTACAATATTTGCATGGGGTTAAGCGGATTACAAAAAAGTTTTTTTGAGAATTTTTCGGATTAAAGCGGATGCTAATATAGGAGGGTATGGCATTCCTGCCGTACCCACAAGTGCACCCCCTGAAAATAGCATCCGCGTTATGTCAAACAACGGATTTATCGGATTAAACGGATTTGTTGGCGGCGTAATTATCGGATTAAACGGATGCTAATATAGGAGGGTATGGCATTCCTGCCGTACCCACGCAGCCACTAACCTCCAGGGGGTGCAGCTGTCTCAGCTGCACCAACAAAGCAGACGGCATTCATATGCCTGATTGGTGCACTTGAGACAAGTGCACCCCCTGAAAATAGCATCCGTTTAATCCGCTTGTTTATTCAACGCACCCATCGAATCCGTTTAATCTGTTTAATCCGCTGTTAAAATTCCACAGCAAGAAAATCCGTTTAATCCGCTTTCAATTCATCGCACCATAACCATCTGTGTGCATCTGTGATATCCGTGGGAGAACATAGCAGCAGAAGGTTCTGTGAATTCGGCGTGTTCTGTGGGAGAATAATAATACAGAAGGCTGCATGGGTACGGCAAGAATGCCGTACCCACAAGGGGGTGCACTTGAAGGCATCCTACAACCCCACGCCCCACTTCTTCAGCTGCTCGAAGTCGATATCGGCGAAGCCGGCTTGCTTCAGCGTTACGGAGCGGTTGTGGTCGTTGAGGTAGCGGCGCTTGCCGCAGCGGTAGGTAGGATTGGCGAGCGAGAGCGGCATCACGTCGGCAACGCACGGCGCACTGATGCCTGCGATGGAGAGCATCGTCGGGAAAACAGACGCGCTCGACTGCACATCCTTCGCGCGGTTGGCGTTGAGCGCTGCGACAACGGCAGGATACTCCGCGCGGTAGGACGCCGAGGTCCAGACGAGGAGCGGCACATGGATGCCGTGCGACGCCGGCGTGGGCGAAGCATGCAGGAAGCGCTTGCGATAGTCGTCGAAGATGTTCTCGCCGTGGTCGGAGGTGTAGAGCATTGCCGCCTGCGCCCCACTCTTGCCGAGCATCGTGATGATGCTGTGCAGCACGAAGTCGGTCTGACAGATAGTGTTGTCGTAGGCGTTGATGAGCTGCGCACGGTTCTTCGGCTCAGCCTCCGTCGGCGTGTCGGGCAAGAACTTGGCGCGACTCTGCGGATAGCGGTCGCGGTAGTTGAAGTGCGAGCCGTACGTATGCAGCACTATCAGCTCCTTCTTGCGTTTCTTGGCGAGGATGTTCTTCACGTAAGGCAGCAGACGCTCGTCGCTGGTCTGCGCCGTCACATCGCCAGTGATGACGCTAACAGCCGAGCGGATGAACACAAAGTCGTCTGCCTCATCGCCGAAGAAGTCGATGAACGAGTGGTTGGGCTGCTGATTGGAGATGAACGAGGTGTGGAAGCCTGCCTCGCGGAACGCCGTGATGAGGCTCTTCTCGCGGTACAGACGTGCGTGGTTCTCGGCAGAAGCCGCTGCGAGCAGCATCGGCACACTCTTGTGCGTGGTGTTCGACTGCGAGAGCACGTGGCGGAACACGCTGAGTCCGTCGGTCTTTGAGAGCAGCGGATTGGTCTCGCGCTCGTAGCCGTAGATCTGGAAGTTGTCGGCGCGCGCCGTCTCACCTATCACGAGCACATACACCTCGGCAGAGTCGGCGTCGTGAGCCGAACGGGCGTTGAAGCGGAAGGAGGCTACATCCTTGCGGTAGTCGGCTACGCGTCCGCTCTCGCGGCAGGCGAGGTAGAGGTTGTAGAAGATGTTGGCTGGATAGACATGATCCTCGGCACGATAGTCGAAGTCGCTGTCCTTAGGATAAGCCGCATAGCACAGCGCTATAAGTACGGCGCCCGCAGCCATTCCGCACCATGAGTAGCGGCGCACACGCTTGAGGAACGCTACGTCCTCGGTGCGATGGCGTGCCCACGACATTGCGGCGAGCACGAGCAGCGGCAGGTAGAGGATGAACACGGTAGCCACGGCGGGCACGAGGTTGTTGAGCAGCTCCATCGCCTCACCGGGGTTGGTGGTGACGAGGTTGAGGAACATGTCAACGGCTATCACGCCGCGACCGAAGAGGTAGAGCAGCACTATCTGGAAGGCTGCGAAGAAGACGAGGAGGAAGAGGAACCACACCTGACGTCCCGTCTTCTTGGAGAGCGTCATCAGCAGCGCGTAGAGCGACACGGGCAGCACGACGTTGGCTACGCAAGCCAGCACGGGCATGTGCTCGGTGAAGCAGAGCGCCACGTTGGGGACAGCGAGCGAGAGCACGATGTAGAAGAAAAGGAAACGGGGAGAGGTCAAAAAACCTAATATCTTTTTCATAATTAAAACGCTTCGTTGATATTGAATATAAAGCTGTGCTGTCCCGACTTACCGAAGCCGTAGTCGAGTCGCACGTTGACATTCTTCTTGAACTCCCAGCGGTAGCCCACGCCCATGTTCGGCAGTATGTGCTTCCACTCTATCTTGCTGAACTTCGGGAAGATGGTGCCGGCGCCTACCCACGCCACCACGCCGTTGCGCTTCCACACATGCTGTCGCAGCTCCACCTGCGCCTCCATCTTATGGTTGTCGCGGTAGCGGCCCTGGTAGTAGCCGCGCATCGAATAGCTGTCGCCGAGCTGCGCAAGCATCGACCACTCCACATCGCCGAAGTTGAGCTGCGTGCGGAAGTCGGCAGCGAGCGTAGCGCCACGCCACAGATGCGTGTAACCGTCGATGCGGAAGTCGGTGGTATAGGAGTTGTACTTGTTGCCGATGAACTTCGGGCGCATCAGCTGCATGAACTGGATGTACATGCCTCGCTTCGGCGCCGTGAGGTTGTCGCGCGTGTCGTAGATGGCAGTCACGCCCGCACCGAAGTTGAGCGTCTCCGGGCGTTCGCCGCCAAGCAGCTCCTTGCGGTCGAACTTAGTGCCGCGCACATAGTCGAAGTCTACGGTCGGACCGATGAAGAGGTTGTCGGCGGTGCGTATCAGCCAGTCGGCTTTGAACTGCGCCTGCCAGCGCTTCATCTTGCTCTTGTTGGCGTCCTGGTTGCCCATGTCGTAGCCCCATCCCCAGATGTAGCACGGGAAGGAGTAGAAATAGACCGTGTAGTTGAGGCGGTGGGTGTCGCGCGGGAACTTATGTGTGCCGCGCACGCCGAGCATATAGAAGCCCACGGTAGAGACATCGCCGAAGAGCGACACGTTGCTCGGAGCCGAGAGCGAGTCGGCAGGGTCTGAACGGTAGAGTCCGGCAGCCACGAGTCCGATGCCGAACTTGGTGTCGGAGCTGTAGTGGGGTCCGCCTATCACGCTGAAGTCGAAGCGCTTGTTCTTCTTCTCCTTGTTGGCGTCGTTGAAGTAGGCAAGGAAGCGGTTGAAGATGCTCTTCTTCGGCTTTGCCACGCTCGCGCTGTCGGCAGCCAAAGGCACGTCTGCGGCAGGCGCAGCAGCTACTGCGGTAGTGTCAAAACAGAACGGCTCTGTAGCCCGAGCGGGCTGCAGAGCTATCGTAAAGAGTAAGAAAAGAATCGCTTTTAAGGGGCGCATAACCTTGTTTTTTATTAATAATTAAATAGTATTCTTGGCTTAAGAAGGCTCGGATATCTCAACACCTCACCATCTCAACACCTCACCATCTTAATACACCAGTCCTACGTTGTCTACCCAGAAGGTGTTGCCCACGGTGCCTACGTAAGCACCGCCGTGGCTCGACGAGAACTGCAGCACGATGTGCGTCGGTGTGGCGTCGGCATCAGCCCAGCCGGTCTCCTTCACCAGCACGCTCTTGCCCTTAGAGTTGCGAGCGTAGTCGGTAGAACGCAGGCCCATCATCGAAGCGTCGTAGAACGACTTGCCGGTGATGTTGCCGTAGTGAATCTCGTAGGTGGCGTCCTCAACCCATCCGTTGGTCGACTTGCCGTACTTTACCACTACGGTGCCCACGCGCTGCGCGGTGATGTTGCCATGCGCATCCTCGTGGCGACGCTGCAGAAGCAGAAGAGCCACGCAATAGTCCTTGCCATGCACGGTCGTCACCTTAGAGAAACCGGTCTGACGGATGCGGTTGGCGTTGCCCGGCACATGCACACGGTAGTCGAAGCGCAGAGCCTTGGGACGATGAGTGAACGGAATGCCGAAGTTAAGCGCCTTCGGGCCTTCCTTGGTGCCGGTGATAGGCTCCTTCATGTCGCCGAGGAAGATGCTGCCGGCGGCGAGCACCTTAATATTAATAAGACCAAGCACCTTGCAGGTCTCGATGTGGGTGGTCATCTTCACGCAATGTCCCGATCCGCGGTTGTCGCGATACACCGAATTGTTGGTCTTCGTGATGCCCGAAACCTTAGCCATCACGTTGCTCGTGCCCCAAGGCGATCCGCCGAGGTTCACGTATGGGTTGTTGCCCTTCAGGGCTCTGATTGGTCCAATCTCGTAGAGTGTCTTTGTGTTGCCGCCGATGACAGCCGACTCGTGAATCTGGCGTGTCACCCATGTGTCGAAATTGCCGTACTTGAACAATACGAACTTTCCTTCCGCACTGGCCGAAAGACTACATAAAACGCAAAGCATTGTCACAATGCTGCTCTTGAACATTAACTTTTTCATCTCCTAATTATTATATATGTTGTTACTGTTTCATTACAACTGATGTTGCAGTTTCAATGACTACTACTATTACAGTTTGGTTGCAAAGCTGTTAAAAGCCTTGTCGTTAGGCGCAAAGATATACAAAAAAGGCAAATGCGAAAACTTTTTTATTACAAAAGTTTTCCATTTGCCTTAATATTTAATGTCTGTCAACACTTCGAAAGAAATAAAGACGACTTTTAGTAGCTTTTAAGCCAACCCGTCTTTACTTGCCCGTAATCACTTCTACCGCCTTGCTCACGATGTGGTTCTGCTCGTTCATCAGGCGGAAGTATTCGTTCATATCCCAGATGTCGCGGGCTATGAGCGCCTTCAGTTGCAGACGCAGCATGGGGAGCGTGCGCTGGCGCTCGGCGTCGTCGCGAGGCTTCACCTTCTGGCGCTCGGCTTCGGCAAAGAGCGTGTCAACCATCGCCTGCGGCACCTCGAAACGCTTCATGTAGTCGTCGAACTTCGCGTACTTTGTCTTCAACTCGTCGCGGTGGTCCTCAACGTATCGCAGCGTTGTGTTGATAACGAGCGAGCGGGCTACGAGCTGGCGGTGGAACGCTGTGTATTGTGTGGTGTCGAGCGGCACGAACACGTCGGGCATAATGCCTCCGCCGCCATACACCGTGCGGTGCTTGCGCAGAGTGTAGCAGCGCAGCGAGTCGTTGAAGTGTATCGAGTCGGCAGAGTAGAGTTCGCCGTGCTTGAAGCGCTTCTCTATATCCTGTGCGTAGTCTTCCTTCTCGCCCTTCTCGTAGGGCTTCTGTATGCAGCGGCCCGAGGGCGTATAGTAGTGGGCTACGGTGAGACGTATCATCGAACCGTCGTCGAACTCGATAGGACGCTGCACCAATCCCTTGCCGAACGAGCGCCGACCTATCACGGTTCCGCGGTCCTGGTCTTGGATGGCGCCGGTGACGATCTCGGCTGCCGACGCCGAATACTCGTTGATGAGCACGCATACCTTGCCCTTCTCAAGGCGTCCGCCGCCACCAGCGTTGTACTCCTGGCGCTTCTGGGCGCGTCCCTCGGTATACACTACGAGGTCGCCCTTCTGCAAGAACTCCTCAACGATGCGCACAGCCGACTGCAAGTAGCCGCCGCCGTTATCCTGAAGGTCGAGGATAAGGTCGCGCATGCCGGCTTTCTGCAGCGAGTCGACTGCGGTCATGAACTCGCCGTATGTGGTTGCACCGAACGAACCGATGCGAACGTAGCCCACGTGCGGACGTATCATATAGTAGGCGTCGAGCGTGTGTACGGGTATCTTGGCGCGCGTCACGGTGAACGTGAGCAGGTCGGGCACGCCGCGACGCTTCACGCCGAGCTTCACCTTCGATGAGCGCGGACCACGCAGGCGGCGCATTATCTCCGAACGCTCCATCTTCACACCCGATATGGTTGTGTCGTTGACGGTGATGATGCGGTCGCCGGCAATGATGCCTACTTTCTCTGAAGGGCCTTTGCGCACGGGCTGGATGATGAGCAGCGTGTCGGAAATCATGTTGAACTGCACGCCGATGCCGTCGAACGAACCCTGCAGAGGCTCGTTGAGCGACTTTGTCTCCTTCGCCGTAGTGTACGACGAGTGGGGGTCGAGCTTCTCAAGCATGCCGCGTATGCCGTCCTCTACGAGCTTCTGGTCGTCTACCGAGTCGACATAGAGATTGCTGATGGCGAGCTCTGCTATCTGGAGCTTCTTGAGCGGATTGACGCGCTGCGCGAACGTAGCTACGCACAGCAAAAGAAAAGCCAACGCACCCACTCCCGTCTTTAACGAGAATGAGTGCGATGCGTTATGTTTGTGATTATTGGTACGTTTCATAATCTGATTGTTTTGTTATTCCATGTCTTCCTCGGGCAGATCTTCCTCCACAACAAGGTTGTCGATGATGAAGTTCTGTCGCTCCATGGTGTTCTTGCCCATGTAGTATTCGAGAAGCTTCTGCACCTGGTCGGTCTTGTGCAGCGTAACCTGCTCAAGTCGCATCTCGGGACCGATGAAATGGGCAAATTCTTCCGGCGAGATCTCGCCCAGACCTTTGAATCGTGTTATCTCAGGGTCGGGACCGAGGTCGCGTATCGCCTGCTGGCGCTCGTCCTCGCTGTAGCAGTAGCGGGTTATGAAGTCGCTCTTCTTCTCCTTGCCCGTAAGACGCGCGTCGGCGTCTGCCACAACCTTCTTATTCTTAATCTTGGTGCGGCGGTTGCGCACGCGGAACAGCGGAGTCTGCAGCACATAGACGTGTCCCTTCTTGATAAGGTCGGGGAAGAACTGCAGGAAGAACGTGATTATGAGCAGGCGTATGTGCATACCGTCCACATCGGCATCGGTTGCCACTATCACCTTATTATATCTGAGCGTATCGAGTCCGTCCTCAATGTCGAGCGCAGCCTGCAGGAGGTTGAACTCTTCGTTCTCGTACACCACCTTCTTTGTCAAGCCGTACGAGTTGAGCGGCTTTCCGCGCAGCGAGAACACCGCCTGGGTGTTCACATCGCGACTCTTTGTGATAGATCCGCTGGCTGAATCGCCCTCGGTGATGAAGATAGAAGACTCTTCCTTGCGGTCGTTCTTTGCGTCGGAGTAATGTATGCGGCAGTCGCGCAGCTTGCGGTTGTGGAGGTTTGCCTTCTTGGCGCGTTCGCGAGCCAGCTTGGTGACACCAGCCATCGCCTTGCGCTCACGTTCGCTCTCGGTTATCTTCTGCTGCATCACCTCCGCAACGTCGGCGTGTATGTGCAGGTAGTTGTCTACCTCGAGCTTCACGAAGTCGCCCACGTACTTGTTGATGCTTTCTCCGCCCGGCGCCATCTGAAGCGAACCGAGCTTAATCTTTGTCTGGCTCTCGAACATAGGTTCTTCTACGTTCAGCGCCACGGCAGCCACGAGTCCGTTGCGTATGTCGGTGAACTCGTAGTTCTTGCCGAAGAACTCCTTGATGGTTCTCGCGATATGCTCCTTGAAAGCGCTCTGATGAGTGCCGCCTTGTGTGGTGTGCTGTCCGTTCACGAACGAGTGATACTCCTCGCCATACTGGTTGGTATGCGTGAAGGCGATCTCGATGTCCTCACCCTTCACATGTATTATGGGGTAGAGTGGGTCGGTAGTCATCGTGTCGGTGAGCAGATCTGCCAAGCCGTTGCGCGAGAGAATGCGCCGACCGTTGTACATAATCGCAAGACCTGAGTTGAGATATGTGTAGTTGCGCAGCATTGTCTCCACGAAGTCGTCGTGGAACGAATAGCCTACGAACAGTGTGGGGTCGGGTTCGAAGAAGATATACGTGCCGTTTTCGTCAGCAGAGTCTTCGGTGATGTCCGACTTGAGGTTGCCGCGCTCGAACTTGAGCGCACGCACCTTTCCGTCGCGGTACGACTTCACCTCGAAATGTGCCGAGAGGGCGTTCACCGCCTTCACGCCAACGCCGTTCAGACCCACACTCTTCTTGAACGCCTTCGAGTCGTACTTGCCGCCGGTGTTGAGCACGCTGACAGCCTCTACGAGCTTGCCCTGCGGAATGCCGCGACCATAGTCGCGCACCGACACACGCAGGCGGTCGTCGATGTCTACCTCTATGCGTTTGCCGGCGTTCATCTTGAACTCGTCGATAGAGTTGTCGATTACTTCCTTCAGAAGCACATAGATGCCGTCCTCGGGCAACTGACCGTCGCCCAAGCGACCGATATACATACCAGGACGTGTACGCACATGCTCCATGTCGGAGAGGTGGCGTATGTTGTCGTCGGTATACTGAACTGTGGGTTGAATGTTTTCTTCCATTTTATTTCTTTATATCTTATAGCATCCTAAGCGATTGTGACAGCACCAAGGATGCTATCCGATTTAAATGTTCTTTTTATAGCATCTGCGGCGCTTGTGTATCTCGCGGTTGAGATACTGCCACTGTCCCTGAACCTTCATGTTGGTCTCCATCTCGACGTGGGTCTCTCCCCACTTGAAGCCGAGGCGCTGGTAGCGCGGGATGAGGTCGTAGAAGAGCAGAGCGTTGGCGCCTTTCTGACGGTATTCGGGCAAAATGCCTACGAGCAGAAGGTCTACGACGTCGGTCTTGTGGAACTTCAGCGCACGCAGTATGTGCCACCAGCCGAAGGGGAAGAGCTTTCCGCCGCACTTCTGCAGGGCGTGTGCGAGCGAAGGTATGGAGATGCCCACACCAACCACCTTATGGTCGGGTGTGTTCCAGTCTTCGATGATAGTGATGAGGTCGAGATCTGCCATGGGCAGATACATCTTCACGTACTGTTCTATCTGTCGGTCGGTGAGCTTCGAGTAGCCGTAGAGGTCCTTGAAGGTCTCGTTCACCACATTGAATATCTTCTTGCCGTATCCGTTCTCGCCGTATATCTCATTGCGCTTCAACTTCTTCACCTGCAGGTTGTAGCGCTTCTGAATCATCTTCGCGATGGTTGCATACTTCTCGGGCATCTCTTCGGGCACGTAGAGCTTATACTCCACGTAGTCGTTGTCCTTCTCCCATCCGCCCATGCGTTCCATGTGCTCAGGATAGTAGGGATAGTTGTAGGCAGTAGCCTGAGTGCCGAGCTGGTCGTAGCCTTCGAGGAGCATTCCTTCGGGGTCCATGTCGGTGAATCCGAGCGGACCAACGATTTCCTTCATTCCTTTCTGCTTGCCGTAGTCTTCTACAGCCTTGAGCAGGGCTTTAGACACCTCGATGTCGTCGACGAAGTCGATCCATCCGAAGCGCACCGACTCGCGCTTCCACTTCTTGTTGGCGCTGTGGTTGATGATGGCAGCCACACGACCTACCATCTTGCCGTCGCGGAACGCCATGAAATACTCTGCCTCGCAGAAGTCGAAGGCTGCATTCTTGTCCTTACTGAAGGTCCTCATCTCGTCGAAGTAGAGGTTGGGCACGTCGTAAGCATTACCTTTATAGAGGTCGTAATGAAAATTAACGAACTGGCGAAGGTCGCGGCGCGACTCAACTTTCTTAATCTCTATTGCTGACATTTTTCTTGATTTATTCTTTCATTTTTTGTTTGATATACGTCGCCCGATTGTCACTTCGGGCGATGGATACATCTTTATAAATAAAGCCTTAAAGATGCAAAAGTACGGAAATTTGCTCAAACAGACGAAAATATGCTAAATATTTATTGATATTTATGAGAAATCAGCAGTAGATGTTCGTCTTCAGCGGTGGTTGTAGCGAATATATACACGTCGCCGCCGTCTTTGAGTTTGAGGCGCTTGCGCAGTTCGGCTACGGAGAGCGGGAAGTTGCGTGTGGCGATATTCGCCTTCTCGATGCCTGCCAGCGCCTGGCGCAGTTCGCGCTTGTTGAGCGTTGTGACGCGCTCTATGCTGAAGCTTCTGCCCGGGAAGCCGTCGACGGGCTCAGCAGAGAGAAAGAGGTGGCTGTTGCGACTGACGGGCGACACGCCGTAGGCTGCCGCAAGCTCGTCGAAGCAGCCAGCCTTCATGATTGAGGCGTTGGGCTCATGCAAGAATTTTGAGTTTTGAGTTTTGAGTTTTGAGTTGGGGGCTGGGGAAGAGGCGCCTGGGGCGTAGACGAAGAGGGAAGCATTGCTAGGAGCGCTAGGAGAACTAGGCGTTCTAGGGAAACTAGGTTCACTAGAAAGGCTAGAACAGCTAGAACCACTAGAACGGCTAGAACCGCCAGAAAGACCAGCCTCCCCAAAGACTCCTCCTGCTTCGAGGTCTGCGCAGAAAACCTTCAGTTCGCTTTCAATCTCTTCAGACAGCACGAGCAGCAGCTCTTTGCACTCGCCGCCCACCGACACGATATGCACCTCGCGCACCATGCCATGCAGGTCTTCTACAGCCTTGTGCCAGTCGAGCATGGGCGAGAGCTTGAGCATCGTGAAGCGCGACTTCTTGAGAAGCTGCGGCAGTAGCTGCACAACGTCGGGCGTGCAGTCGGCAAGCATGACGGTCTTGGCGCCGTGCTGGTCTCGGCGCGCAGGGTCGAGGAATATCATTGTCTGCATATCGAGCGTAGAGAGATAGTCGACGGCGTCGGCGCAGACCACCTTTGCGTTGTCGATGCCGAGCAACGGCAGGTTGTGCTCCACCATGTGGCAGAGTTGTGCGTTGCGCTCTACGTATGTGGCTGAGGCGAAAGCGCAGGAGGTGAACGAGAAGTCGACACCGAAACCGCCGGTCAGGTCGGTCATGCTGGACGCATGACAGTTGAGAGTTGAAAGTTGAGAGTTGAGAGTTGCAGGCTGCTCAGAAGAATTATCAACTCCTTCCTCCGAACTCTCAACTCTCAACTCTGAACTCTGAACTTCCCTCTCAGAACTCTCAACTCCTCCCTCCGAACTCTCAACTCTCAACTCTGAACTCTCAACTCTCCTCGCCCACTCCATCGCCAAGTTGAGCTTATACTGCGCCGTCGGCTCCGACGAGCACTGCTCCATAGAGAGGTGGGGCGGGTAGACGATGCCGGCGCAGGCAGCCCATGTGGGGAGCTTGCGGCGCGCTGTCTGCCAGCCTTTTATCTGGTCGAGTGCGTAGGGCATGTCGACATCGGGGAAGCGTGCCGACTGAAGGGCGAGCTGACGGGTGTCCTTTTCGCGATATTCTTGTATAAATTCTGCTGTTGTCATAGACTATATCTTGGTATATTTGACTGCAAAGTTACTATATTTCACTGATTAAAGTTCCACATTCCTGCGATTGAGAATAAATTTTCCCGTTTTTCTTTGCAGTATAACAAACTTACTGTACCTTTGCAAAAGTTGCACAGATAGCAACAAAATGCGCAACTCTAAACATAATACCCTATAAATAAGTATGGAACCTATCGTTGACTTTAAAATCCTTCCCGAACGTCTGCGCCAAGCTGCGCAGGTAGTGACGGTTGCCGTGGCATCTCCTGCCGACTCTCACACAGAAGAAGTTATCGAACGAAGCATTGCGGAGCAGTTCGCACGCTTCATCCTTGTGGCTAACGCAGCTAAGGCTGACATCGCTCGCCGTCTGGCTGCCGACTATCCCGACAAGGTGACCCTCATCGTTGCCGAAGACGACGACGATGCGGCGCGTCATGCCGTGAAAGAGGTGCGCGAAGGCCTCGCCGACGTGCTTATGAAGGGTTCGCTGAACACCGACAACCTCCTGCGCGCCGTGCTCAACAAGGAGGAGGGCATCCTCATCAAGGGCAGCGTGCTGACACATATCGCTGTGGCTGACGTGCCGAGCCTCAACCACTTGCTCTTCTTCACCGACGCAGCCGTTATTCCCTACCCCACTACGGAGCAGTTTGACGCTCTGGCGCGCTACATCACAGCCACCTACCGCAGCATCACGGGCGGCGACCGTCCGCGCGTGGCTCTCATCCACTGCACCGAGAAGGTGTCTGAGAAGTTCCCACTAACGCTGAGCTACGAGGAGCTGAAGGCTAACGCCGCAAAGGGAGCCTACGGCGAGGTGGACATGAGCGGTCCGATGGACGTGAAGACGGCTTGCGACGCAGAGAGCGGAGCCATCAAGGGCATCGCATCGCCGGTTGTGGGCAACGCCAACTGCCTCATCTTCCCCGACATCGAGGCTGGCAACACGTTCTACAAGACGCTTACGCTCTTCGGCGGAGCTACGGTTGCGGGCATGCTCGTGGGCACCAGCGCGCCGGTTGTGGTGACATCGCGCGCCGACACTGCCGACTCTAAATTCTACTCTTTAGCAACTGCCTGCCTGAAGGCGATTAACAAATAAGAAGCAACAAACATCATTTATGAAGAAGATATTTGTCATAAACCCCGGCTGCACCTCAACGAAGGTGGCTGTGTATGAAGACGAACGTGCTGTATGGACATCTGACGGACTGCACCCGCAGGAGGAGCTGGACCATTTCACTACCGTTAACGAGCAGTATGAGTATCGCAAAAACTTCGTGCTGAAGCTGCTCAAGGAGGCTGGAATACCTCTGGAGTTCGACGCCGTGATAGGTCGCGGCGGTCTGCTGAAGCCGCTGCACGGTGGTGTCTACGCCGTCAACGAGCAGATGAAGCAGGACCTCATCAACGCCAAGCACAAGCACGTGTGCAATCTCGGTTCGATCCTTGCCGACGACATCGCACAGATGTGTCACTGCCCAGCCTACATGGCTGACCCTGTGGTGGTAGACGAGTTTATGACACGCGCTCGCTACACGGGTCTGCCGTTCATGAAGCGCGAGTCGATATTCCACGCGCTCAACGCTAAGGCTGCTTCGCGCCGCTATGCGCGCAGCATAGGTCGCAAGTATGAGGAGATGAACCTCGTAGTGGCTCACCTCGGCGGCGGCATCTGTGTGTCGGCTCACCACGAGGGCAAGGTGATTGACGTGAACAATGCGCTCAACGGCGAGGGTCCTATCGCGCCGGAACGTGCCGGAACGCTGCCTGCCGACCAGCTCGTGCGCCTCTGCTTCTCGGGCAAGCATACCGAGGCTGAGATAATGAAGATGCTCGCAGGCAACGGCGGATGCCAGGCGCTGCTGGGCATGAAGGACATGAAGGAGATCTCGCGCCGCGCCGAGGCTGGCGAGGAGCCGTTCCACGAGGTGCTCGAGGCTATGCTCTACACCGTGTCGAAGCAGATAGGCGCCATGGCGGTTGCGCTCTGGGGTAAGGCGGATGCCATCATCCTCACCGGCGGCATCGCATACAGCAAATACTGCGTTGAGGAGATAAAGAAGCAGGTGGGCTTCCTCGCTCCTGTCGTAGTGCTGCCGGGCGAAGGCGAAATGGAGTCGCTGGCGTTCAACGCGCTCGGAGCACTCAACGGCGAACTGCCGGTACATGAGTATAAGTAATTATTAATTATTAATTATTAATTATTAATTATGAAGAAAGCCCTGCTTCGCACGAATGCGAAGCAGGGCTTTCTCACTTAAACCTAATCAACAATTTTCTCAACAACAATTTATATCATCTAATACTAACCAAAAATCAACAGCTGAGCGTGCCTGACGGCGTCGGGCTGCGAAGCTGTCGTGCCGTCGGGGCGTGCCTCGCGAGGATTATTTCACCTCAATCTGGCGAGCTGCCTTCTGCACGTTCTGCTCTACCTTCGGAAGATCGATTGTAAGTACACCGTCGCTCACGTTGGCAGCAATCTTCTCCTTGTCGACATCGTCAGGCAAGAGCAATGTCTGCTCGAACTTGGTGTAAGAGAACTCGCGGCGCAGATAGTGCTCCTTCTTCTCCTCTTCCTTCTTCTCGTTCTTCTTCTCCATCTTGATGTGCAGGTTGCCGTCAGCGTCGATGTTGATGTTGAAGTCGTCCTTCTTCATTCCGGCTGCAGCAAGCTCTACAGTATAGTCGTGTTCTGTTTCCTTAACGTTGATTGCCGGGGCGGTTGCGTTTGTACGCGGCATAAAGTCGGTATCAAAAAAGTCGTTGAAAACTTCTGGCATCCAAGTATTTCTCATTACTGGTAACATATCAAATACCTCCTAATTATATTTTAATCTTACGTTTATCGTTTGCTTGCCTCCGGGCTTCCGTCCATCGGCTTGCACTAAGTATACTGCAACTTACGTGCCAAAAACGTTTCGCTGTTTCCGCCGATAAATCGTAAGCAACATTGGCAGTTTCGGCGACAGATAGTCAGCAGCAGAGGACAAATTGGCGGAGAATGTTGGTGCAGCGGAGGTTCTCCCACAGATTTCACTCACAGATGTTAGGGTGCGCAGACCTTCCACAGAATCCACAGATTTCAGAAGCAAGAGTGCCTTCAAGGGGGTGCACTTGTCTCAAGTGCACCAACCGAACAGATGGCACCAACCGAACTGATGGCACCAACCGAACTGATGGCACCAACCGAACTGATGGCACCAACCGAACAGATGGCACCAACCGAGCAAGAAGTGCACCGTCAGCTTGGTTGGTGCAGCAGAGACTGCTGCACCCCCTGAGAAATGCGCATCAACAGACTAAGAGTTGCGCTACCCGACATTTCGTTTTAGAATGTTACCGCATACTGGTAACACTATTACATGTACGCGGTAACGACATTACCAGTATGCGGTAACAGCGTTACCAGTACGCGGTAATCACCCAAAGGGGGTGCACTTGTCTCAAGTGCACCAACAAAGCAAGCGATGCACCAACAAAGCAAGCAATACACATTTAAAGCAATTGGTGCACTTGAGACAAGTGCACCCCCTAAGAGGTATCCCAACAAAAAAATCCTCGCAAAATGCTTGCTCGTTTCACAATTAATGCGTATCTTTACCTCGCGAAATAGAAATCCGCACGCAGAACGTGTTTTGTGCGGACACAGACATTATTACCCTTATATACTGCTCGCGCGAGCGTAAGTATAACTCGGTTCTCTTCGGTGTAAAGACGGAAGGAAGTGTTGTTGTATTTACGCGATTTTTGTTTTATTACGTTTCTACTCCACACCACTCCCAACCGCATCTTCTCCACGCACGCTGACGCCCATGAAGCAAGCAAAAGCAACACACATGCTGAAGCATGCAAAAGCGCATGGAAACATGAAGCACGTAAAGCAAGTTAAAGCGATGCACGTGCTGACGCCGCAAGGCACGCTGGCGCCCGTCGGAGCACACAACGCCGAACCCATATCTCTCAAAGAATCTAAAGATCACAAACTTTTTAAATACTATACCTATGGAACTTAAACAAGCTACTGCCGGAACAATGGAGTCCGGCGACATCATGATTCAGATTGCCCCTTGCGAGAAAGAGGGACTGAACATCGATTTGCAGAGTTCGGTTGCCTACCAGTTCGGCGACCAGATACGCAAGGTGATAGCTGAGACGCTCGAAGGACTCGGTATCACCCGTGCCGAGGTGCACGCCACTGACAAGGGCGCGCTCGACTGCACTATCCGCGCACGCGTCACTGCGGCTGCCGTAAGAGCTACGGGCAAAGACGTGTGGAAAGACTAACCCCCAAAAACTTTTTGACCTATGAAACGACTAAGAAGAACTATGATGTTCGTGCCGGGAAACAACCCCGGTATGATGCAGGATGCATATATATATCATCCCGACTCAATAATGCTCGACCTTGAGGACTCTGTTACAATGGCAGAGAAAGACGCGGCACGCCTGCTCGTCTACAACGCATTGAAGACCATCGACTATGGCACGACGGAAATGGTGGTGCGCATCAACCCGCTCAACACTCCGTACGGCAAGAAGGATATCGAGGCTGTCGTTAAGGCCGGCGTCGACGTCATCCGTATGCCTAAGACCGAGACTGCCGAGGAGGTGATCGAGGTGGAGCGCGAGATAGAGAAGGTGGAGCAGGAGCTGGGCTGCGTGGGTCGCACGCAGATAATGGCTGCGCTCGAGAGCACGCTGGGCGTGGTGAACGCCTACGCCATCGCTACCGCTTCTAAGCGCATGATGGGCATAGCGCTCGGCGCGGAGGACTACTGCGCCAACCTGAAGACACAGCGCTCGCCCGAGGGCATGGAGCTGCTCATGGCACGCCAGACTATCGTGGTGGCTGCACGCGCTGCAGGCATCGACGCACTCGACACCGTCTACTCTAACCTCAACGATATGGAGACATTCCGCAAGGAGGTGGAGCTGATTCATCAGTTGGGCTTCGACGGTAAGTCGATCATCAACCCGCGCCAGATAGAAATCATCAACGAGGTGTTCACGCCGACTCAGAAGGCTATCGACAAGGCGCTCGCCGTTATCGCTGCCATCAAGGAGGCTGAGAAGAAGGGTTCGGGCGTTATCGCCGTGAACGGTAAAATGGTTGACCGACCAGTGGTGATACGCGCACAGCGCGTCATCGACTTGGCACTGGCTTCGGGCGTAATTAAACAGGAGGACATAGCATGAGCACACTGAACGAAAGACATACCCTCGCCGAGCAGGTGGCTCAGGCTATGGGAAAGAGCGTATATAATAATGTAGAGGCACACAAGGACATCACGCCGCGCCTCGAACTGCAGCAGAAAAGCCCCAAACTCATGACGCTCGAGGAGGCTATACGCCACTCGGGACTGAAGGACGGCATGACAATATCGTTCCACCACCACTTCCGCGGTGGCGACAAGGTGGTGAACATGGTTGTGGCTAAACTCGCAGAGATGGGATTCAAGGATCTGCACCTCGCAGCTTCGAGCTTGCAGGACGTGCACGAACCGCTCATCGAGCACATTCGCAACGGCGTAATCACAGAGATTTCGACATCGGGTCTGCGCGGCGAACTGGCTAAGGAGATTTCGCACGGACTGATGGAGAAGCCGGTGGTGTTCCGCTCGCACGGCGGACGCGGCGAGGCTATCGCTTCGGGCGAGTTGCACATCGACGTGGCGTTCCTCGGCGCTTCTTCTTCAGACCCGCTCGGCAACGCCTGCGGCTACTCGCGCTCGGAGAACGCTAAGAGCATCTGCGGTTCGCTCGGTTACGCGCTACCCGACGCTCACTACGCCGACAAGGTGGTGATACTCACCGACGACCTCGTGCCTTATCCTAACACTCCGAACTCTATCTCGGAGCACGACGTCGACTACGTGGTTGAGGTAGAATCTGTAGGCGACTCATCGAAGATTGCTTCGGGATCCATCCGCGATACTAAGAACCCGCGCGACATTCTGCTCGCTCAGCAGGCTGCAAAGGTGATCGTGAACAGCGGCTACTTCAAGAACGGCTTCTCTATACAGACCGGTTCGGGCGGCGCTTCGCTCGCTGCCGTGAAGTATATACGCCAGAGCATGATAGACCAGGGCATCAAGGCCTCGTTCGCCCTCGGAGGCATCACCGCTCACATGGTGAAGATGCACGAGGAAGGACTCATCGAGCGCCTCATCGACGTGCAGTCGTTCGACAAGGTGGCTGCAGAGTCGCTCAAGAACGACCCGAAACACAAGGAGGTGTCGGCTTGCGAATATGCAAGCATGCACGAGCAGGGCGCTGCCACACACTATCTCGACATCGTGATACTCTCGGCACTTGAGGTGGACGTCAACTTCAACGTGAACGTGCTCGTAGGCAGCGACGGCATCATACGCGGCGCTATCGGCGGACACCCCGACACAGCAGAAGACTCGGCGCTCTCTATCATCGTCTGCCCGCTGCTCCGCGGCAGAATACCATGCGTCGTTAACGAGGTTACTACGCTCATCACTCCGGGTCGCACCGTCGACGTGGTCGTAACCGAATACGGCATCGCTGTCAACCCGGCTCGCCCGGAGATAGCTGAACGCCTGAAGGCTGCCGGCTTGAAGCTCGTCACACTCGAGGAGCTCCGCGACCGCGCACTCTCTGTAATCGGCAACCCCGCACCGCTGCCGTTCGGCGACAAGGTGGTAGGCGTCGTGATGAACCGCGACGGATCGGTTATGGATGTCATCAAGAACATCGTTGAATAAGTTTTGAATTTTGAGTTTTGAATTTTGAGTTGTCGGCTACGCCGATGTTGAATTATTCAATGTTTAATTCACAATTCAAAAATTCAAAACTCAAAATGCGCGAAGCGCACAATTCAAAACTCAAAACTCAAAATTCAAAATTCAAAGAATGATTACGCTCCACGAACTTCTGGCGAGCCGCGACGCACGCCATGCCACACAGCAGAAGCTGCTGGCTGAACACTCGGGAAAGACACTGGTGTGCCTTACTGTCGTCATGCCAGGAAGCGTGAAGCGTAATCAGCAGTCGCTCACGGCAGCACACGCCGCTGTAGAAGCCATGCGCAAAGCTTTCGGTCAAGAGCAGCTCCTCGAGCTCGACCTCGAGACCGGCTACGAAGCCTACCTCATCACCCCGATGCCGCTCCTCGAAGCCAAGCGCATAGCCGTCAACATCGAAGACACCCACCCACTCGGACGACTCTTCGACATCGACATCATCAACGCCGACGGCGTGCCCGTCTCAAGAGACGCCATCGGCGAAAAGCCACGACGCTGTCTCGTCTGCGACCACGAAGCGCGCTACTGCATGAGGATGCGCTGGCACACGCAAGAAGAGATATGGGCGAAAATCAACGAAATGGTGGACAGCTACGTCGAAGCCCGCAAATCTTAATACTTAAACCTATGGAGATACAGACCCTCAACCCCGCAACACCCCGTCAGCGCCAACGCATAGAAGCGTTCCTTAAACGCAACGGACTGCGCATCGACGACATGAACTACTACGCCGCAGTGCTCGACGACGACGGCGAGATGATAGCCGGTGGCGGATTGAAGGACGACGTAATAAAGTGCGTTGCAGTGGACGATGCGCACAAAGGCGAAGCTATCGCCAACACGCTCGTCTCGCACCTCATATCGCACGCCAACCAGGAGGGCTACGGCTGCATCAAGCTGTTCACAAAGCCCAAGAACCGTCAACTCTTCGAGAGTCTCTCATTCCGCCTGCTCGCCGAAGCCCCCGAAGCAATACTCATGGAGACCGGCATCGGAGGAATCAGCAATACGGTCGAGGCTCTGAAAAAGATAAAAGAGGAATCAGAAAAGTATAAAGAATACAATAAAGAGTGTAAAGAGGATAGTAAAGAGTGTAGAGAAAACACCTCATATCTCAACACCTCACCACCTCACCACCTCACCACCACAATGCAGCCCACCGGCTGCATTGTAATGAACTGCAACCCATTCACTCTCGGCCATCGCTATCTTGTGGAGAGCGCATCGCGAATGGTGGAGCATCTCTTCGTGATTGTGGTTAGAGAAGACCGTTCTGCCTTCTCCTATCAGGAGCGCAAGGCGATGGTCACGGCAGGCACAGCCGACCTTAAGAACGTAACGGTATGCGACGGCAGCGAGTATGCCATCAGCAACACCACCTTCCCCACTTATTTTCTGAAACGACTGTCGGATGCCACCGACACGCAGATACTGCTCGACCTCGATCTGTTCCGCCGCCATATAGCCCCGGCGCTTGGCGCCGAGGTTCGATTTGTAGGCACCGAACCCACCGACGAACTGACACGCAGATACAACGAACTGATGATGGAGAGTCTTGGCAAAGACCATGTGGTTCAGATTCCGCGTCTTGAGAATGGCGGTGTGGCGGTCAGCGCATCGCGTGTTCGCAGGGCAATGGATAGCAACAGTCTGAAGGAAGCCGCACAGCTTGTGCCGCCCACTACCCTACCTTATATTATAGCACATCTCGCAACACGCGCCCTTCATGCCGAACTCGACACCACTCCAAAACCCGGTCTTGTTGACAAGGACAACAGCGGAGCGCATCGCGACATGGATCATGCGCTGATGTCGCGCAGCATACGTGCCATACATCCCTATTTCGTCAGACTCGCCCTACTCGGTTTCGCTGCCGACATGCCCAGCCATGACGACATTGTAAAGACGGGCATTGAGGCAGAGCGCGCCATGTTTGAAGCCACCAATGGCGTCAACACATACAAGGGAGCGCTTTTCTCCATGGGACTTGCCGTCGTAGCCGCCGCAGGAAAGGCTTGGCAAGGCAGCAGCATCACGCCGCAGACGCTTTCCGCAGCCATCAGCAAACTTGCCTTCGCTTTCCCCGACACAAAAGGCACGCACGGCAGCAAGGCAAAACAGACTGCGGCTTCTGAAACGGCTACGTTCAAGGGAGCACTCGACAATGCCCGCGAGGGATACCCCATGCTCTTCAACGACTGGCTACCATTCTATGCGAACCTCAGCAAGAACGGCGAACCGCACGCGCTCCACCTCACGCTTCTGCGCATAATGTGCGACCTCGACGACACCAACATCGTCTACCGCACGTCGCTTGCCATGATGAAGCAGGTGAAGGAAGAATCGCGCAGCGTACTCAGCCGGTGGAGCGAAGCAACACATGGTACGCCGCAAGCTGACGGCGGCACAAACCTCGACACTATACTCGGCGACATGAACCGCAGCTTCGTGCAGCGCAACATATCGCCAGGCGGAAGTGCAGACATGCTCTCGCTCGTAGTATTCATCAATGGCGTTCTCGGTTGAGAACGCCATTGATGAATGTAAAGAACGCCAATCAGAAGGCATGAGCATATCAAATTGGAAACTCGAAATAGCAAACACGGAATTGAAGGCTGGCATTTGCTGAAAAGAGAGTATGAAAAAGAAAAAATCAGCCCCAAATCTTTGGTGGGATAATATAAAATATGTATCTTTACGCCGTGAAATGTCAGTTCGCAGAACGAATGTGTTCTTGCGGAAACAATGAGTTTTTTTTCATCCATTACTACTCGCGCGAGCGTAAGTATTGAAGCAGTCCTATTCAGTGTTTTTAGAACAGGAGTGTTGTCGTATTTACGTGTTTTTAAAACAATAATCTTACACCACATCTCCAACATATCTATATACGCTGATATAGTATAAGACGATAGTTCACGCTATCATACACTGGCTGTTCATGCTGTCATACACCCCAACCGGCAATATCGGTTATCTCAAAGAATTATAAAACCTAACTCTATAAACTATAAACAATCTAACTTTATGGTAGAAGTAATCAATCATGGAGTTTACCTCCTTAACGGCAATGAAATCGTAAACGAGTGTCAGACCCTCACCCCGGAGCAGGCACGCGAGAACACAATCACCTACGGCATCCTCCGCTCTCACGACGTGGACGGCTCGAAGGGAAAGAAGATGCGCATCCGCTTCGACGCAATGATGTCGCACGATATTACATACGTTGGTATCATTCAGACAGCACGTGCAAGCGGTCTGCAAGAGTTCCCGTTGCCCTACGCTATGACAAACTGCCACAACTCGCTCTGCGCAGTAGGCGGCACTATCAATGAAGACGACCACGTATTCGGTCTGTCAGCAGCTAAGAAGTACGGCGGCATCTACGTTCCGGCTAACCAGGCTGTCATCCACCAGTATGCTCGCGAGATGATGGTGAAGTGCGGCAACATGATTCTCGGTTCAGACTCTCACACACGCTACGGTTCGCTCGGTAACATGGGCGTTGGCGAAGGCGGCGGCGAGCTCGTGAAGCAGCTGCTCAAGAACACATGGGACATCAACGCACCGGAAGTGGTGCTCGTATGGCTCGAGGGCAAGCCCAAGAAGGGCGTAGGTCCGCACGACGTGGCTATCTCTCTCGTTAAGGCTACATTCGAGAGCGGCGTTGTGAAGAACAAGGTGCTCGAGTTCGCAGGTCCTGGCGTTAAGGAGTTGCCTATCGACTTCCGTAACGGTATCGACATCATGACTACCGAGACCACTTGCTTGAGCTCTATCTGGGTTACAGACGAAGAGGTGAAGCACCACTACGACATACACGAGCGTCCGCAGGACTTCAAGGAACTGAAGCCGGGCGACGTAGCTTACTACGATATGATGATTCGCATCGACCTTTCTTCTCAGGAGGCGATGATCGCTCTGCCGTTCCATCCGTCGAACGCAGTTACCATCCACGAGCTTCAGGCCGACCCGGTGGGCATCCTCACACGCATCGAGGAAGACGCAAAGAAGCGTTTCGGTGACAAGGTGGACGTGCATCTCGTCGACAAGGTTGTTGACGGCAAGGTATACGCCGACCAGGGTATCATCGCAGGCTGCTCGGGCGGTACATACGACAACCTCGCAGAGGCTGGCGCTATCCTTAAGGGCAAGAGCATCGGCAACGACTACTTCACAGCTTCGGCTTATCCGCAGTCGACACCGGTATCAATGGCTGTAACACGCGAAGGCATCACAGCCGACCTCATCGAGGCGGGCGTTGTGATGAAGCCGGCATTCTGCGGTCCGTGCTTCGGCGCAGGCGACGTTCCGTCTAACAACGGTCTGTCTATCCGCCACACCACACGCAACTTCCCCAACCGCGAGGGTTCTAAGCCTGGTCAGGGTCAGCTCTCTCTCGTTGCGCTTATGGACGCACGCTCTATCGCTGCTACAGCAGCCAACGGCGGCGTAATTACGGCTGCGACAGACGTAGAGTACGAGAACACTCACAAGCCATACGTTTACGACGACAAGATATACAAGTGCCGCGTATACAACGGCTACGGCAGACCGCGTCCTGAGACAGAGCTTCGCTACGGTCCGAACATCAAGGACTGGCCTACAATGTATCCGATGCAGAAGAACATGTTGCTCGAGTTGGCAGCTGTTATCCACGACCCGGTTACAACTACCGACGAGCTTATCCCGTCTGGCGAGACAAGTTCTTACCGTTCTAACCCGTTGAAGCTTTCCGAGTTCGCCCTCTCTCGCCGCGTTCCTGAGTACGTAGGTCTGAGCAAGGAGATTCAGAAGCAGGACCTCGCACGCCGTGCAGGTGAGGTGAGCGCAAACATCGCAGAGGCTCTCGCAAAGGTAGGCGCAAAGGCTGAGGAGACATCGTTCGGCTCATGCGTATTCGCCAATCGTCCTGGCGACGGCTCGGCTCGCGAGCAGGCTGCTTCTTGCCAAAAGGTGCTCGGCGGCGACGCTAACGTTTGCTACGAGTACGCTACAAAGCGCTATCGTTCTAACTGTATCAACTGGGGTATCGTGCCGTTCACCATCGCCAAGGACGTTGAGTTCAACTTCGAGCCGGGCGACAAGCTCTTCGTGCCGGGCATCCGCGAGGCTATCCTCGCAGGTAAGGAGGAGATCGACGCGCAGGTTATCGCACGCGACGGCGTTAAGCCTATACACCTCTTCTTCCAGAACCTCACCGCCGACGAGCGTCAGATTCTGGCAGACGGCTGCTTGATGAACTATTATAAGAACAAGCTCTAAATTCAAAATTCTTAAATCCAAATAACTATGACCGAAAAAATTCAGATGACCACTCCACTCGTAGAGATGGATGGCGACGAGATGACCCGTATTTTGTGGCAGATGATCAAGGATGAGCTTATCCTTCCGTTCGTTGACCTCAAGACAGAGTATTACGACTTGGGACTCGTTAAGCGCGACGAGACCGGCGACCAGATAACAAAGGACGCAGCCGAGGCTACAAAGCGCCTGGGCGTAGCCGTTAAGTGTGCTACCATCACACCTAACCACCAGCGCATGGACGAGTACAAGCTCCATCAGATGTGGAAGAGTCCGAACGGCACTATCCGCTCTATCCTCGACGGTACCGTATTCCGCACACCTATCACTATCCCGAGCATCCATCCTGCAGTGAAGAACTGGGAGAAGCCTATCACCATCGCTCGTCACGCTTACGGCGACGTTTACAAGAGCGTTGAGATTCGTGCCGACGAGCCGGGCGTAGCTAAGCTCGTCTTCGACGGTGAGAGCGGCAAGCACGAGGAGGTTGTGGTTCACACATTCAAGGGCGCCGGCGTGCTCCAGGCAATGCACAACACCGACAAGTCGATTCGTTCGTTCGCACACTCTTGCTTCAAGTTCGCGCTCGACACCAACCAGAGCCTCTGGTTCTCTACAAAGGACACCATCTCTAAGAAGTACGACGCACAGTTCAAGATTATCTTCTACGAGGTATTCGAGGAGTACAAGGAGGAGTTCGAGAAGCGCGGCTTAGAGTTCTTCTACACTCTCATCGACGACGCTGTAGCACGCGTTATCCGCTCTAAGGGCGGCTTTATCTGGGCTTGCAAGAACTACGACGGCGACGTTATGTCCGACATGGTTTCTACAGCGTTCGGCTCGTTGGCAATGATGACTTCTGTGCTCGTTTCGCCGGACGGCAAGTACGAGTACGAGGCTGCTCACGGCACCGTTACACGCCACTACTACAAGTATCTGAAGGGCGAAGAGACATCTACCAACCCGATGGCTACTATCTTCGCTTGGAGCGGCGCTCTGCGCAAGCGCGGCGAGATGGACAACCTGCCCGAACTCGTACGCTACGCTGACGCTCTCGAGGCTGCTTGCTTCGACACTCTCAACGAGGGTATCGTAACGAAGGACCTCGCTGGTCTTATGGAAGGCGTTACTCCGCAGACAAAGAACTCTGCAGGCTTCATCGCTGCCATCCGCGAGCGCTTGGAGAAGAAGCTGGCTTAATTCGTACTGAACAAGCTGGTTGAACCGCTTTTACAATTATGTTCAACTTCGGATTAACCGGGATTAGAACATTATACTAAACAACGGATCAACCGGGTTTAGAATATTATACAGAACAACGGATTAACCGGATTGAACGGATTTTCTTCATTGAGTAAAGAATCCGATTAATCCGATTAATCCGTTGTTCGTTTCTACGCACCAAGTCTGTGCTTTTGATTTTTAACAGCCGGAACCTTGTTTAGCAGCGGATTCTATTGCTCAATCAATGAGAATCCGCTTAATACACTTGTAAGAAATACTGTTAACAATACTATTCAAAGAAGTTCATTGGTCTTAACGGGAATTTGATGTTACCACTAAAAGAGCCTTTAGTTCGTGTTGATTGAGGCGAATATGTAGATGATGTGCTAAATTCACAATTAGCAAAACTCACCATAATATATTTGTTGGCATCGAATTTCGTTATACGAACATTTCCACTGAAATACCCTTCCTGTGACGACCAATCATAATAACCATTGCCATCATTAATAAAGCAATTTACCTTGACAGTTCCTCCGTCGGCTATTTTGCCCACTGCCAACTTTTTCAAATCATACACTACTACATTCAATTGGCTTATCCTTCTGTCGTTTATTAGAATGCTTTTGTTTGAATCGTCTCCTTCATTTTTGAAAAAAGCCGATAACGTAAGAGTTGGCAACTCGTTAATGTCTGAGCTCCATGCAAGATATCCTGCGTCTTGTATCTGACGGTTATAAGATTTTCCGTCATCATCTGTAACTCTTATTGAGCCACTTGCAGGTAAAGTATAATCCAATTTACCTTGAACATTTTCTTCTTTATCTTCATCTTCATCATTAATGCACGAATATGATAATGATAAAAGAAAGAAAAAAGCTAAGAAAGCGATGAACTTATGTGAAATCATAGCAAAAGAGATAAAGCCCCCGATAACCATATAAGGGTTGTCGGGGGCTATTAGAAAACAATTATTGCTTATTAAATGTCCATTGGAATTTCATGAATGCAACCATGGTTTTCAAGCCCGTTGAGATATCCTCTGATTCGCTGCTGAACTTGGCGATATCCAGGAAACCCTTTTCAAAGCCGATACTGATGCCAAATTTCTTGAAGCAAACACCAAAGTTGCCGCCTATACCAGCATCCATTGACTTAGATTTAAGTTCGTAGTCATTGTGACCATAGCCTTCTGACAACTCGACCGTTGGATTAATACCGACATACGGACCGAAGTCAAAAAACAATCTCCAATTATTCTTGAACTTATATTTCAGTCCTACATGAAGAGGAATACTATATTGGTATGTTTCAACTGAATTTCCTGATTCAGTCGATTCTAATACCTCATTACTCATTGTACCTCCACGACGTGAAACATGAAAACCGACAAGGCCATACAGTCCCAGCTTGTCATTAGAAAACGATTTGATGTCTTTCTTCACATCTAAACCCACATCAAAAGAAAAAATTTGGGAGTCATAGGGAGCATTTGTAACCGAAGTACCGAATCCTGCATTAACAGTATATTCCAACTGTTTGAAGAACGATTTTTTAGCAGGTGCCTCCTCTTGGGCAAACGCGCTCATGCCGAATACGGCAAGAAGTGCCAAAACAAAAAGCTTTTTCATCTTTACTGTTTTTTCATTTTTGAACATCTGTGACTCAACAATGTCGGTTAATGTTTTATGGAAATTATGACATACAAAAAAGCGGAGCCACAATTTCCTTATACTGCCATGTTGGGCTTGGACTCCCTTGTTACACAGAATAGGAAAGAGAAACTCCGCTTGGCAGTATTTCGCATAAAGGTACGAATACACACCAAGAGAGCGTCTTCCACTTTTTCTGATGTAACAATATAGGCTTACGCCTACTTTGTGAAGTGTCCAAGTTCACATGCTCAGAATAGCGAAATGCGCTTTCAAAATATGTCTGAAAAAGTCGGTTTGACTAATTCAAATACAAAGTTAGTAAATATAACTCAAAGTCTTTAATATAAATGTATATTTTTTACGATTTTTCTTTTTTCCGTTCTGTCTTTCGGAGTATTACACACGCAAACATCGTCTTTGAAATCTCCTGCGAAAAACTCATTTTAGAGAAACCGACCCTTAAAAATGCGCCATTTCATTGGTCAGCGCAGACCGATATTCCCAGCAAGTGAATCCGTTTAATCCGCTTTGTAAAATTCCCAGCAAGCGAATCACTACAAATACTACAGTTCGCAGTAAAACCTCACGAAAAGTCATCGTCACCCGAACGGAATCTGATCAGACGGCGGACGGAATCCGATCAGACGGCGGACGGAATCCGATCGGACGGCGAACGGAATCCGATTGGGCGGCGAACGGAATCTGATCGGACGGCGAACGGAATCTGATCGGACGGCGGACGGAAACGGTGAGAAAAGCTTACTGGACAAGCAATAGTTTAAAACCAACATTTCGTTGAAATTTGTTTGCTGTTTCACTGATTCTTTGTACATTTGCCACGAACCATACTGTTAGACTAACAGAACGTGGCATAACCATTTAAAAAACCACCGTAATGAAACACAGGTTAATCGCACTGGGTCTGCTGGCATCTGCCGTAGGACTCGCACAAGCACAAAGCACCCGTCAGTTGTATCTTGTGAAAGGCAAGAAAGTTGTAGCTACATTCCCCGCTTCGGACGTCGACTTCATCACGTTCGACGGCACACAGCAGTTCTACCTGCCTATCACGCTGAAGCAGGGCGAGGGCACAACCATCGTGATGTACAACGCGAGCGACGACTGGGACAAGGACCCGGCGGAGCGAAAGTTCGACCAGCTTGCCGGACAGCCTGTGAAATTCGTGTGGTATAGCGACTACGGATTCGACGGCACGCTGAAGATTACGTCTGCCAGCGGCGAAGACGTGCCCTACGAGTACGTCACCGACGACGAGGACTTCGGCTCGTGCTGGCTCTGCATCATGCCGGCGGAACCGATAACCATAGAGACCGTGGGCAAGGAGAAGACTACGTTCGCAGGTCGCGCCTTCGTGGGCGACTATAAGGGCTTCCCCATCGCGGTCGGCACAAACGGCGTGCTGCAGAGCGCAGAGCCTACGCTCAGCCTCAACCTCGCCGCCAACTCGTCGTTCCACGCTACGGTGAGCGGAGAGAAGACTTTCGGCGGATGCTACACGTTCAACGACGCCACAAACCGATTCTCTTACGACGACGCATACAGCGCCGACGTGTGGGGACGACGCACGTACGGCGTCTCGGGCAAGTGGTTTGAGGGCGGCGACGCGCTCGTGGTGGTGAACGACCTGAACAACGACAAGCCCGACTACAACCGCTACTACTTCGCAAGCACCGCCGACTGCTCATACACGGCTGCCGCAAGCGACTCGTACGGCTCGCGCTACCTCCTTGAACTGCTCGAAGGCACCGCACGACGCTGGTACTACTACGACCGTCTCTCTAACTCTATCGAGCCGGTGAGCCTCAGTTTCTCTAAGGGCGCATCGGTAGCCGACGCCGCCGACGCTCTCGTGAGCAACGCTGCAGGCGAAACGCTGTTCCGCTACACACGCGCTTCAGAGACTGCCCAGCCACAGTTCGTGATGAAGGGCAAGGAGGCAGGCACGTTCCAACCCGAAAGCGGCACGGGCGACGCTCTGGTGCTCGACGGATTCGGCAACGCCACATACGGCGCCGTGAAGGGCACGTATACTTACGAGAACGGCGTGGTGAAGATGAAGCCCACAACGGGCAGCGAGATGACGTTCCTCGTAGACCTCACGACAATGAAATACTCTACTTCGGCTACGGCAGAATGGGACGGCGCCGAGAACTTCGCAACGCCAGTCTACGGCACGTACGACTCGAACACTATGTCGATGGGTATGTTCGCCCTGCAGTTCAACCACAATTATGCGGGCAAGGAGGCGAAAGGTTCGGTGAAGGTGCAGGTGACGCTGACCAGCGATATGTACGAGACGAAGGAGATAATAGCCAGCACCGCATCGTACACATACGACGCTACGGCTAAGCAGATAACCGTCTCGGGCGTACTCGCAGGCACAGCTGACGGCAGAAACAGCGAGCGCATAAGCATAGTGTTCGACGTGAACGACGCAAAGACTCAGCTCACTTGCAACGAGGACAAGCTGCTGCGCGCCGTTTCGGGCGGCGACACACGCTACATCAACCTCAAGGGTCTGACCCTGCAGGCACGCTGATGCCACCACTCCATCACAAACAGTAAGAGAAAGGATACATTATGAGAACAAGAATAATTGCTATACTCGCTCTGCTCGCCACGGCTCTCGGCACGCACGCCGACGATGTGGTGACGGTGGTGACGCAGAACGGACAGAAGTCGTACTCTATGGACAAGCTGGCGCGCATCGAACTGGGCGAAGACGACCTCGTGGTGGTAGGTTCCGACGAGAAAGGTACGACGTACGCCTTCGACAAGGTGCAGAAGATTCTGATTTCGCTCAACACGACGGCGCTCAACGACGCCACAGCCGACAGCAAGCCCACGCTCACGCTCACCGTCTCTACAGACGGCGCAGAGATGAGCTTCAACGGATGGGACAGCAACATCGCAGCCCCGCTCTACGTCTACGACGCAGGCGGCAAAAGCGTGCTCCATCGCGAGGCATGGCGCGGCGAGACCGTGAGCATATCGGCGCTTGCTAAGGGCGTGTACGTGGTGAAGGCTGGTGAGCACACCGCGAAGTTCAGAAAGTAACAATACAAACGTAGCGGAGGCCTCCTGGCCTCCGCAGCATCCAACATAGTAAATAGCGAATATTAGCTATAGACTTGGTGCTGCGGAGGCCGGAAGACCTCCGCTACTGTTATATAAAAACTATTTATTTCTTCTTTCTCGGCTTGCGGCGTGCCCATCCTTCTTCAGAGAAGTCTGGCTCCTCGCCTTTGAGCTGAATGTCGGGGTTGTTGATGAACTGTCGCCAGTCGTCCTGGCGTCCGCTCTCGTAGCGCGAGCCTCCGCGCTGACCACGCTGCGAACGGTTGCGACCCTCCATTTCGTTGCGGCGCTTAGAGCGCTTCTCGTACGGATTGGCGTCGTTGGCAGCGTCCTTGCGGCGCGATGTACGACCACCATCGCGGTCGGAAGTGCGGCGCGAGCCACGCTTTCCGTCGCCACTTGAAGCAGCAGCCGTGTCGTCGGCGTCGTTGCAGCGCACGGTGCGGTTGCGGTATGTAGCTCCGTTCAGTGCGCGCATCACCTTCTCGGCGTCCTGCTCCGGCACTTCGATATACGAAATGCGTGCAAGCAGATCGATGTGTCCCACATCCTGGCGGCCATGCACGTTGCGGTTGATGAACTGCATCACCTCACCAGGATAGAATCCGTCGTCTTTTCCCAGATTGATGAACAGACGGCGATAGCCTGCCTCCGGCGCACGCTTCTCGCGCTTTCTGCCGTCGCGGCCCTCGCCGCGCTCCTTGCGGTCGCGTGTAGTAGAAGGCTTCACAATCTCCGGCGCGTTGGCGTAGTACTTCAGGAACTTGCCGAACTCCAGCGAAACTATCTTCTTCAGGATATCCTCCTTGTCAAAGTACTCGAAGTGGCGGTTGATGTCCTCCATGAACGGAGCAATCTGTTCGTCGTCCACATCCACCTTCTCTATCTCGTCGATGGCCTTAAAAAGCTGCTTAGAGCAAATCTCCTGCGGCGTAGGCAGCGTGCCGTCAACGAACTCCTTGCCTATCACGCGCTCCACCTCGCGAACACGTCCGCGCTCCTTGGTGTGGATGATAGAGATAGAGGTGCCCTTCTTGCCCGCACGACCCGTACGGCCAGAGCGGTGAGTGTAGCTCTCGGTGTCGCCCGGCATACCATAGTTGATGACGTGCGTGAGGTCGTCCACGTCCAGACCGCGCGCAGCCACGTCTGTAGCCACGAGCAGCTGCGTGATGTGCTGGCGGAACTTCTGCATAGTGATGTCGCGCTGCTGCTGCGAGAGGTCGCCGTGCAGCGGTTCGGCGTTGTATCCGTCGCGTATGAGCTTGTCAGCCACCTCCTGCGTCTCAGCCTTGGTGCGGCAGAACACGATGCCGTAGATGCGCGGATAGAAGTCGACGATGCGCTTCAGCGCGAGGTATTTGTCCTTCGCGTTCACCATATAGTAGATATGGTTGACATTCTCAGCGCCCTCGTTGCGCGAACCCACCACAATCTCCTTGTGGTCGTGCAGATAGTTGAGCGCAATCTTCTCAATCTCCTTGCTCATCGTAGCCGAGAAGAGCAGCGTGTTGCGGTCGGCAGGCACGTTGTCGAATATCTCGTTGATGCTGTCAGAGAAGCCCATATTGAGCATCTCGTCAGCCTCGTCGAGCACAACGTTCTGCACGGCGTCGAGCTTGGCTGCTCCGCGGTGCATGAGGTCGATAAGACGGCCCGGTGTAGCCACGATAATCTGCGCGCCGTGCTTCAGCGCGCGCATCTGGTCGACGATAGACGTACCGCCGTATACTGCTACAATGTTGATTCCTTTAATATACTTTGAGAACGACTTCAGGTCGTCGGCTATCTGTAGGCAAAGCTCGCGTGTGGGCGAGATGACGATAGCCTGCGTAGTGCGGTCTGTTGGGTCGGTGCGCTGCAGCAACGGAATGCCGAAAGCGGCTGTCTTGCCAGTTCCGGTCTGCGCAAGTGCGATAACATCGTTGCCGTTACCCAACAAAAACGGTATAACTTCCTCCTGAACCGGCATCGGATGTTCGAAGCCGAGTTCCTCGATGGCGCGGCGAATCTCTTCGCTTACGCCCAATTCTTCAAATGTCTTCAATGTAAAAATGTTGTTTCTTTAAAGCTTGCAAGCCAGAGGCTTCGCAGAGCTGCTTAATACTAAAAAAGGGGTGGACTTAACTCTAATCTGTAGCTGCTCGGTGTCTTCCCCAGCCATGTCACAACGTCGTATCTTTAGCGAATAAGAAATTGATTGAAGACATTAGGGCAGCTTCCCGTAAAATATAAATCCTGAATTTGGGTGCAAAGTTACTGCAAAAATCCGATTAAGCGAAGCAAATGGAAATTTATTTACATTTGTGAGCGCGAGGATTTTATCTAAATCGAAGACAATACAAAATGAATTCATTCATTTTTATTGTTGAGATGCAGCGTAACTTATCAAAAGTTACTAAAAAGTAAAAGAGTAAAAGAGTAAAAAGATTAAGGCAAAGAGCATATAAACCAATAAACGCCCGTGCAAAACACGGGCGTTTATTTTGTTATAATGTAGGTTTGTGACTAATTTAGACTATGTATTATAATACATTAAAGGATTCTGCTTCCTTACCAGTGCGCTTACGGTAGTCTTCACGCATACGCTTTTCCATTTTAGAAATAAAGTCTTCTTTGCGCAATCGCGAGGCTCTGAATCGGCGCAAGAAGTCTGCTTTCTTTTCTTCTATTGTCATACTTACCTCCTTATATTACTTTGTTATATTATGTTTTGCAAAAGTAAATATTTTATTTAGCAACAGCAACTTTTTATCCATTCTTTAGTTGCTGCTACTAAAAAAACACCCAATAATAGATATGTGCAAAGTGCTTAATAAAGCCTTCTTACTTCAGTCGCTCTGCCATTGCCTTGCCGAGTGCTTCGCAAGCCGCTTCGGTCTCTGCGCTGAGGCTCTGCTTTATTTCAGCCGGTGTGCCTACAAGCTCGAACTTCATGCGTGTTTCGTTCCACTCCGTAATCTTCTTCACAGCCTGACCAGCCCATGTGTAGGAGCCGAAGATGCCGAGGAGGTGGTCTTTGATGCCGCGCTCAGCAAGTTCGTTAAGCAGCATCTCCATTTCGGGATAGAGTCCGTTGTTGTATGTGGGCGCACCGAGGATGAGTCCGCGATACTTGAAGATGTCGCTGAGGATGAACGAGTGGTTCTCGCGCGACACGTCGTGGATGACGATGTTCTTCACGCCGGCGCGGCTTGCTGCGTTGGCAATCTTCTCGGCAGCGCGCTCCGTGTTGCCGTACATCGAGCCGTAGCAGACCACGAGTCCCGGCTCTGTAGCGTAGCGGCTCATGCGGTCGTACTCGCCGATGACGCGTGCGATGTGCTCATGCCATATTGGTCCGTGCGTCGGGCAGATATAGTCGATCTGCACGCCTGCGAGCTTCTTCAGCGCCTGCTGCACAGGCACGCCGTACTTGCCCACGATGTTCGAGTAGTAGCGCTGCATCTCGTTCCAATAAACGTCGCAGTTCATCTCGCTGTCTACGTATGCGCCGTTCAGTGCGCCGAAGCATCCGAAGGCGTCGCCCGAGAAGAGCACGTGCTCTGTGACGTCGAGCGTAACCATCGTCTCGGGCCAGTGAACCATAGGTATCATGGTGAACGCCAGCTGGTGTGTGCCGAGCGAGAGCGTGTCGCCGTTCTTCACTTCTACGATCTCGTCTTCCTCGTTGCCCACGTTGTAGTAGCCGCGCATCATGTCGAACGTCTTCTTGTTGCCCACGATCTTTGCGTCGGGATAATACTTCTTGATGAGTGCGAGCGAGCCGCTGTGGTCGGGCTCCATGTGGTTGACGATGATGTAGTCGATAGGACGGTCGCCGATGACGCGGCGCACGTTGTCTATGAACTGCGAGAAGAAGTTTACTTCTACTGTGTCTACGAGCGCTACCTTCTCGTCATCGATGATATAGGCGTTGTAGCTTACGCCGAACGGCAAGGGCCAGAGACCCTCAAAGAGTGTTTTGTGGCGATCGTTGACGCCTACTGGATGAATGTTGGTCATAATGTGTGTGGTGTTATGGTGAGGTGGTGTTATGGTGTTGAGATGGTGTGGTGTTGAGATGGTGAGATATGTTGTGAGTTGATGTTGTTGTGGTGTGATGGTGAGATGTTGACATTAGTGCATATCTCAACACAACAACACCTCAACATCTCACCATCTTTTCTCAACACCTCAACACCTCAACCTATTTCTTATAATTGATTCTTACAAACACTGGATAGTGGTCGCTTGGTGTGCGGAGAGTCATCTTGCGGAACTCCAGCTCGCTGGGCGCCTGGTTACTGTTCTTAGCTTCGGTCTGAGCGTCGTCGGTCCAGTACATGTTGGTGAGCATGCCGTAGCGGTCGACGTTGAACTCAGGCGAAACGAACACATGGTCGATGCGCGACTGTGTCTTCATGTACGGCTTGTAGTCGTTGAACGTGCCGTTCTCGGCGAAGCGCAGACGAGCGTGCGTGTACGAGTCGTTGAGTATGCCCGACGATGTGAAGATGCGGTATATCTCGTCGTTCTGGTCGACGTTGAAGTCGCCGGTGAGCACGACGGGAGCGCCCTTTGCTATCTCGCCAATCTTCTTCACAACGAGCTTTGCTGCCTCGCGACGCGCCACTACGCCCACATGATCCATATGCAGGTTGAAGTAGTAGAAGCGGAAACCGGTCTCTGCCTGCTCAAACTCGCCCCACGAGCAGATGCGTATGCACGCAGCGTCCCAGCCCAGCTTCGGCTTGTCGGGCGTTTCGTTCAGCCAGAAGTTGCCCTTGTTGAGCAGCTTCACGCGGTCTTTCTTGTAGAATATGGCGGCATATTCGCCCTTTGTCTTGCCGTTGTCGCGGCCCACGCCGATATAGTCGTAGCCGTCGAGTGCGCTGAGCAGGTCACCGAGCTGCGCATGCAACACCTCCTGCGCGCCGAAGATGTCTGGACTCTCGAAGTTCACCTGGTCGCAGATCACCTTGCAGCGTGTCTTCCACACGTTGCCGTTGCGGTCGTCGTCCGAATTATGGTAGCGTATGTTGTATGATCCCACGAAGAGCGACTGTGCGCTCATTGCCATTGCGAAGCAGAGCGCAGCGGCTGATAGTAGATAGCGTTTCATTTCTTTATGTAGTTAATTGGTTCTGTTTACAAAATTACTGATTTTTTGAATATAAAAACCACTTTCAATGTGAAAAAAAACGTAACTTTGAGGTCGTTAAAATCCGAATGTCTATGGAAAAGCTACTGCACTATATATGGAAGCATCGTATTCTGCCGCTCGCCGAACTGCAAACTACCGACGGACGCAGCGTGGAGGTGATAGACCCCGGACTGCATAACATGCACGCCGGACCCGACTTCTTCAACGCTAAGGTGCGCATCGACGGCGTGATGTGGGTGGGCAATGTGGAGATTCACGAGCGCTCTGCCGACTGGTTTCTGCATGGTCACGACACCGACGCGGCGTACAACAACGTGGTCTTGCACGTGGCGGCTGTGGTAGATGCCGATGTCGTGACGGAACGTGGCGACCCCCTGCCGCAGGTGCAGCTCGAGGTGCCGCAGCATGTGCTCGCCACCTATCGTCGTCTGCTTGCCTTCGACCGCTATCCGCCGTGCCGCGACGCCGTGCTGCCGCTCGACTCGATAAAGAAGCGCACGTGGCTGAGCGCACTGCTTGCCGAACGGCTCAACGAGAAGACGGAGGCTATACGCCGCCGCGTGGAGCTGTTCGAAGGTTCGTGGGAGGCGGCGTTCTTTGCCACGATGGCTCGCAGCTTCGGCTTCGGCGTCAACAGCGAGGCGTTCGGACAGTGGGCTGAACGCCTGCCACTGATGCAGATTGCGCACCACCGCGACGACCCGTTTCAGGTGGAGGCGATGTTCATGGGCATGGCGGGACTGCTCGACGAGACGCAGATGACGCCGCAGACGCGCGAGGCGGCTGAGGGCGACGCCTACTTCCTCAGTCTGAAGCGCGAGTTCGGCTATCTCTCGCGCAAGTTCGGACTCGAGCCGATGTCGCGTCAGGCATGGCGATTCCTGCGTCTGCGCCCGCAGAACTTCCCTTACATACGCATGTCGCAGCTGGCTCAGCTCTACTGCTCGCGCCGCGCGGCGCTTGCCGATATAACGGCGTGCGAGAGTGTGAAGAAGCTGCACGCCGTGCTGCAGACCGGCGTGGGCGAATACTGGCGCACACACTATACCTTCGGCAAGGAGAGTCGCGCTAACGACAAGCGCCTCTCTGCCTCGTCCATAAACCTGCTCATCATCAACGCCGCCGTGCCGCTGCTGCACGCCTGGGGCTGCTACCGCGACGACGAGCGACTGGTGCAGCGTGCGCTCGACTGGCTCGAAGAGCTGCCCGCCGAGGACAACACGTATATACGTCTTTGGAAGGAGTGCGGCGTGGAGGCGAGCAACGCCGCCGACACGCAGGCGCTCATACAGCTGCAGCACCGCTACTGCGAGCGGAAAGACTGCCTGCGCTGCCGATTCGGATATTATAGTATGAAGAGGAGCAGCCCCTCCCAAAGCCCCTCCCAACCCTCCCCGTCGGGGAGGGCTTAGTTAGCAGTTCTTCCTCGGCTTAGTCTGCAATGGCTATGGCAGGAATGCCGTAGCCTCCTACCAAGGCTTAGAGGGCCTAAGAAGGCTTAGGAAGGCTTAGTTAGTAGTCAGCAATGGCTTAGAAAGGCCTAAGAAGACTTAGGAAGGCTTAGTTAGTAGTCAGCAATGGCTTAGAAAGGCCTAAGAAGGCTTAGGAAAGGCTTAGTTAGTAGTCAGCAATGGCTTAGAAAGGCCTAAAAAGGCTTAGAAAGGCTTAGTTAATAATAAAAAAAATAACAGCAATGAACATTTGTATTTTCTGCTCCGCCAACTCGAATCTTCCCACCGGATACTTCGACCGCACGCGCGAGCTGGGCGCCTGGATGGGTGCCAACGGGCATACGCTGGTGTTCGGCGGATGCAACCTCGGACTGATGGAATGTGTGGCAGAGGCTGTGCACAACGCAAAGGGAATGACCGTAGGCGTCGTGCCGTCGATTGTCGAGAAAGGCGGCAAGGTGTCGGAGCATGTCGACGTGAAGATTCTCTGCGACAACCTCTCCGACCGCAAGGATCTAATGATTCAGCGCAGCGACGTGATAATAGCGCTGCCTGGCGGAGTGGGCACGCTCGACGAGATATTCACCGTGCTTGCCGCTGCCTCCATCGGCTACCACAACAAGCGCGTCATACTCTACAACATCGGCGGCTTTTGGAACTCGCTCATCGCCATGCTCGACGACCTTAAGGCGCACGGAGTGCTGCGTGCGGGCTTCGACGACACGCTGAAGGTGGCGCGGTCGCTCGATGAAATCGCCGGTTTTATCGGATAAGACAAAGCTCTTGCCCGATGAAATCGCTACTTTTGCTCGATGAAATCGCTGCTCTTGTTCGATGAAATCGCTGATTTTATCATCCTACAGCCTCAACGAAAGTCATCGTTCTCCGTACGCCGTCCGACCGGGCGGCGAACGCGATGACTTTTGCTCAACTTTTACAGAACAAAACAATAAAAAAAGGTTCATCTTGAATATGGAGTTATTCAATCATGAACCTACAAGTAGCGGAGGTCTCCGGCCTCCGCAGCACCAAGTAGAATACAAACCATCATTACTAATAATAGAGTTTGCATCGTTGGTTGCTGCGGAGGCCAGAGACCTCCGCTACTATATAAACTTGTTATCTTATATCCTACGAATTGTCGTAGGCTCATATCAATACTCCTAAAAACAGAGTCTTACTTCACGCCAATCTCCTTGAGCAGACGCTCTGCGTTTCCCCACTTGTCCATGAGGAAGAGCATGTAGCGGATGTCGACGCCGATGCAGCGAGCCAGGCGCTTGTCGAACCAGATGTCGCTTGAGAGCGAATCCCAGTTGCCGTCGAACGCCAGACCGATGAGGTTGCCGTTGCCGTCGAACATCGGCGAGCCTGAGTTGCCGCCGGTGATGTCGTTGTTGGTGAGGAAGCAGAGCTGCATCTTACCCGTTGTCTTGTCAGTGTACTTGCCGAAATCGGGCGAAGAAAGAAGCTGCTTCATCACTGGCTCTGCCTGATAGTCGATGGTGCCCTTCTCGCCAGCCTCCATCTTGCGCACGATAGACGATGCATCGGTGTAGTAGCCCGACGGCTCGCCGCCAAGCAGATAGCCGCCTACCTGACCGTACGACAGACGCATCGTGAAGTTGGCGTCAGAGTAGTGAGGCAGTTCCTGCTCGTAGCGCACCTTGGCGTCGCAGAGGTAGCGCTCCTGCTCCTCGATAGCCTCGCGCACGTCGTTTATCACGCCCCTGCACTTGTCGTGCACAGCCTTCAGAGCCTTTGCATACTGGTAGCCGGGGTCCTTTGCGAGCGCCTTCTCTGAGAGCTTTATCTTCTTGCCGCTCTTCATCAGAACGGATGTAGACCACAGCCACTCTACATACTTGCGTGTGTCGCCGCCGAACTGCTTCTCGATGGTCTTGTAGAACTCGGGCAGGTCTTCCTTAGCCACATACTGGCGGAAGTTGTCGATGAGCGCAGCCTGCACGTCCTTGTCGAGAGCCGCGTCCCACTCCTCGCTGTTGTCGGGGAAGCTGTATGTGGTCTTAGCCTTCTTGCTGCCCTTCTCAGGCATCATGCCGATGAGCGTGAGCGCACGTGTGTTGAACTCGCTGGTGCGTACGAATGTCTCGCGCCATACGGTGCTGAGCTTATCGGCGTCGAAGCGTGTGGCGTAGAGGTTCTTCATCTTCTCGAAGTCGAGCTTGCCCTTCAGATAGCCGGTCCACTTCTGATACTCCTGGATGCGGTCCTCGAAGTCGGCCTTCTGACGGATGATGCCAACGGAGTCGATACACTTGTTCATACCGAGCGAGTTCTTCCAGTAGTTGGAGCTCTGTGCGTACTTAGAGTCGTACTTGATGCGCACAGCCTCGTCGGCGCGCATGTGGCGTATCATCACCTCCTGCTTCACGCCGCGTATCTGAGCGCGCGGAGCGTTCTCGGCGTCGCGCATCTCGCGTATGCCGTAGCTTGAGAGATAGCGCTCTGTAGAGCCGGGGTAGCCGATAGTCATGGCGAAGTCGCCCTCCTTGTATCCGTCCATCGACACCTTAGCCCAGTGCTTCGGCTTGTAAGGCACGTTGTCCTTCGAATAGGCAGCAGGTCCGTTGGTCTTAGGGTCGGCGTAGATGCGGAACACCGAGTAGTCGCAGGTCTGGCGCGGCCACATCCAGTTGTCGGTCTCGCCGCCGAACTTGCCCATCGACTTCGGGATGGTGAACACAAGGCGCAGGTCGCGGAAGGTGCGGTATGTCGTAGCGTAATACTTGTTGCCCTCGTAGAACGGCTTAATCTCAAGGTCGAGCGATGGGTCCTGCTCGTGCAGCTCCTTAATCATCTGGTTCTCCACCTCGTTGAGCAACTTCTCGCGCTGCTCGTTGTTCATCTCGTTGAAGCCGCGCTGGGCGAGCATCTCTGTGATGTCCTTCTGGTCGACCATGAAGCTCACGAACATATCCTTGTTAGGCAGCTCCTCCTCGAATGTCTTCGCATAGAAGCCGTTGAGCATGTAGTCGTGCTCCACGGTAGAGTGCGAACGGATAGCCTCGAAGCCACAGTGGTGGTTGGTGAAGACGAGTCCGTCGGGCGACACTACGACGCCAGAGCAGTAGCCCGAGAAGTTGACAACGGCGTTCTTGATGGCGTCCTCGCTCTTGTAGAGCTGGTCGTAAGAAGGAGTGAAGCCATAGCTCTTCATCTGCTCGTAAACCGCCTGCGGCAGGTTGTAGAGCGTCCACATGCCTTCGTCGGCATGAGCGGCAGCCGATGAGAGCGCAAGGGCTGCAGCGAGGAACAGATTCTTTTTCTTCATTTTATTAATTTTATATGGTTAGTTTGTCAATAAAATCATCATTTATGTATATCTAAAAATTTATAGCCATTGAAATGCACAAGATGTTCTGGCGATTCTGCAATCCACACTTCCGTTTCCCATGCTATATCTTTAGCCTTTTGCTTGAAAGCATTTTTGGTCTCAAAGGCCGTAAAGAAGACAACGTCTGCTGTACAACCAGACTCTTTGAGCTTACGTTTTACTTTTCGCACTCTTATTTCGTTCCATTCTCCAGTGGAGTGATAGGCTTCAATGAGGTACAACAAGTTTTTCCCATGGCTATATGCCACGACATCAGGCAGTTCGTCATGTTCCAAGACGAAAAAGTTTATCTCTTTCAATGCTTTTTCATCCAAATGCAGGAACTTATCTGTTGTATCACCTACATAAAGTACTTCTGCACCAAAACCGAACAATGGTAAGAAAGTCTCTATTATCTCTTTTTGCAAATCATTATGTGCGCCATAAGACAGACTTATCCGTTTGCCTCCGGGAAGAGTTACCGGAACTTTCATCAGATTACGTCTACATTCCAACTCTTCCTTAAGTGATTTCGCTTCTTTCAGATACCCAGAAAGTCGCATATCCCATTCTTCAGAACCATAACTATACAACAACTCCACAAAAGATTTGCTTAAAGCATATCCACGCGAAGGGTTGTTAGTAGCCAGATTCTCTTTGGATGAAGAATTGATGACGATTCCTGCTTCAATCAGCAATTTTAAATCCTTCCTTCTTATATCGTCATAAGATCCTGGAGAAATGTGTTCTCCATAATTTTCATTCTCAAATGATATTATATCTCGTGTTCTTACAAAACCATCATTCTCTTCAGAAAGAGCTTCAGCGAAACTTTTCTTTATTTTTCCTACCGCAAGACAGGCTTTAGCCATGCGCTCCACCTTTCTATCGGTACCATCAACAGGTATACCTATTTTCTGGAAGACATCCAAAAGATTGTATACCAACGACCTTACTTTTGCAGATGTCTTAGCTTGAACTTTTATCTTCATATCGCAAACAAACTATTAGGAATATTTCTTTGTAAAATATATTCTTCTGATTTTTGTTCCAAATAATAAGTATTCTTCACCTGCTGAGCAATCTTATATGCCAGCAATGGCGGTACCGCATTTCCTATTTGATAGAATTGCTTGGTCTCTGTGCCAGAGAACTCAAACCAATCAGGGAATGTCTGAAGACGCGCTGCTTCACGGTACGTAAGACGCCTCCGTCTTCCGTCCGCAAGACGCACCCTCTGCATATCGCTCGTTGCCCCTGCAAGATTTCTGCAAGTAATGGTTCTCGCAGGCCTGTCTGGATATAAATCACGAGGATTTACACAATGCGACTTCTTCTCGTATACTGCTATGTATTCGTCTTGTCGCGAAGTAAGTATCTTACTTTCGGGTTCAGGACTTAACATTGTGTCTCCTATCGCTTCAGCAACAGTTCGCTTCTCACGCTCTATTGCAGGAAAATGGAATGATGCGCGGTGTCCGACACATATAAGTCTTTCGCGCCTTTGAGGAACACCATAATCAACGGCATTCAACACTTTGTATTCCACGATATAACCCAAATTCTGAAGTTCCTGAACTATCAAGTCCAGATACCATTTATGTCTCCCTAAGATATTGGCGACATTCTCAAAAAGAAACACTTTAGGTTGTAGACGACGAACAGCATCTATAAATATAGGAAAGCCGTCACGTGCATCTTCCATGCCTTTTTGATTACCAAATCTGCTGAACGGTTGACAGGGAGGTCCCCCTATTATTATATCTATATTTTCTTCTTCCGGATAATTAAAACCTACTTCAAGAAACTGGTTATAGCATTTTCCTTTAAGATTTCTGTTATACGTATCAACAGCCTCGTCAACCATTTCGAAACCGATAGTTCTAAAACCTACAGCCTCAAATCCAAGCGACAAACCTCCACAACCAGCAAACAAGTCCAATACCACCGCAGGTTCCTGAACTTTTGGTTTCAATAATCCATCTATGTATTGACTATATTCTGTCATCTATAATTCTTTGTTCAATTTTTATTTCACTTGAAATACTTGCCCACAACGGGCAGACTCTTCAGCGGCAGGTCGTGATAGACGATGTGACCGACGAACGCCACGACGAGCACGGTGTTCACAGCGAGCGCAGCCCACTCGGGCAGGTTGTCGTTGGCAAGATTCATGAGGAAGTAGAAGAGCGCCGTGATAGCCACGTACACGCCTATCGACTTCAGCGGATAGTTGATGGGATACTTGCGCTGACCGACGAGATAAGACAGCACCATCGCCGTGCCGTAGCCCGCTACGCCGCCCCATGCGCAAGCCATATAGCTGTACTTGGGCACGAAGAGCACGTTCACCACTACCAGCACCAAGCAGCCCGCAGCAGAGAACCACGCACCGTATATGGTCTTGTCGATGAGCTTGTACCAGAACGAGAGGTTGAAGTAGACGCCCATCATTATCTCGGCAGCCATCACGATAGGCACGACGCGCAGACCAGGCCAGTAGCTCTCGTTAGGGATGATGAAGCGCAGGATGTCGATGTAGGCGATAACGACGAGGAACGCAAGCAGCGTGAAGATGATGAAGAACTTCATGGCCTTGGCGTACGTCTCGCGGTTGTCCTTGTCTTTCGACTTGCCGAAAACGAACGGCTCGTAGGCGTAGCGGAACGCCTGCGTAATCATCGCCATGATCATCGCAATCTTCGTAGCCGCACCGTAAATGCCGAGCTGCGTCTTCTCGTCGGCTCCGTCGTAGAGATACGGGAAGATAATCTTGTCGAGTGTCTGGTTGAGGATGCCGGCTATGCCCAACACCAGCAGAGGCATGGCGTAGCGCAGCATACGGCGCCACAACTGCACGTCGAAGCGCCAGCGGAAACCCGTCAGCTCGCGCCAGAAGCAGAGCAGGACGACGGCTGTACAAATGAGGTTGATGTAGAACACCATGCCCACGTCGAGCGTGAACTGCGCGTCGTACAAGCCGAACGGGTTCAGCTTCAGCGCCGGCAGCACGATGAGGTAGAGCAGGTTGAGCACGATGTTCAGCACGATGTTCACCAACTGCAGCGCCGCGAACTTAATTGCCTTCTTCTTATAACGCAGATAGGCGAACGGTATGCACTTGAATGCGTCGATAGCCACGCAGACGAACATCACTGCCACCCAACTCTGATGGTCGGGGTACTTCATGAACGTAGCTATCTGTGGCAGAAAACTGAACACGAGCGCCACGAAAAGCGCCGCCGTCGCTCCGACGGAGATGAGCACCGTAGAGTAGACGGTCTGCGGATTCTCCTCCGTCTTGTTCACGTAGCGGAAGAAGGTTGTCTCCATACCGTACGTAAGGATGACAAGCAGCAGCGCCGTGTAGGCGTAGATGTTCGTAACGACACCATATTGTCCGCCGCTCGCGACGAACGCTGTGGTCTGAATGGGCACCAGCAGATAGTTGATGAAACGGCCCGCAATGCTGCTCAAGCCGTAAATGGCGGTGTCCTTTGCTAAACTCTTTAAATTAGCCATAACTTAAAAGTAAAAAAGTAAAAAAGTAAATTACTCTTAAAAGAAAATGTAGCATATTGCGATTGCCGCAATTACGCCAGCGAGGTCGGCAAGCAAGCCGCAGGCTACGGCGTGGCGTGTGTAGCGTACGCCGACACTGCCGAAGTAGACGGCGAGAATGTAGAAGGTGGTGTCGGTGGAGCCCTGGAAGATGCACGAGAGGCGACCCACGAACGAGTCGGCACCGTATGTAGTCATGGCGTCGACCATCATGCCGCGCGCTCCGCTACCCGAGAGCGGCTTCATGAAAGCCGTGGGCAGCGCGCCAACGAAGTCGGTGTTGCAGCCAAGAGCCTCAACCACCCACTTCACGCCGCCAATGAGCATATCCATAGCACCCGAAGCACGGAACACACCGATGCCAACAAGTATCGCCACGAGATAAGGAATAATGCGCACAGCCGTAGAGAAGCCGTCCTTTGCACCCTCGATGAACGCGTCGTACACGTTCACCTTCTTGCGCATGCCAGCCAGGATGAACACCACGATGATGAGCATCAGCAGGATGTTGGCCACCGACGTGCTCACGACGTTCATCTGCGCCTTGTCCATAGCCGAGAAACCCCAGATGATGGCGGCAACGGCGAGCGACAAGCCGCCCAGCGTGAGCAGCATAGTGCGGTTGAGCAGGTTGATACGCTGATAGAGCGACGTGACGATGATGCCGGCGACGGTAGAACAGAACGTGGCGAGCAGAATGGGCACGAAGATGTCCGTAGGTTGCGCCGCACCGAGCTGCGCACGATACACCATGATGCTCACCGGTATGAGCGTCAGACCAGACGTGTTCAGCACAAGGAACATGATCATCGGGTTCGTCGCCGTATCCTTCTTAGGGTTCAGCTCCTGCAGCTGCTCCATAGCCTTCAGTCCGAGTGGCGTTGCGGCGTTGTCAAGGCCGAGCATGTTGGCAGCCACATTCATGAAGATGCTGCCCGTCACGGGATGTCCTTTCGGAATGTCGGGGAACAGACGAGAGAACACGGGCGAGAGCATGCGAGCCAGCACGTTCACCACACCACCCTTCTCGCCTATCTTCATTATGCCGAGCCACAGCGAGAGCACGCCGGTAAGTCCGAGCGAAATCTCGAACGCCGTGCGCGAGGTGTCGAACGTAGAGTTCATGATTGCGGGGAACACTTCCGTATCGCCCATGAACACAAGCCGCACGAGGGCTATGCAGAAGGCTACGAGGAAGAACGCAATCCAGATATAGTTGAGTACCATTCTATATTATGTATTAGCTTTTATTCTTATTTATATATTAGTTCAATATGCAAAATTACATTATTATATCGAAATACGGCAGAAACGAAACTCTATTTATTTTACAAAATCTGAGAAAACGTGTGTGGCTATGTGAAATAAAAGTTGTACATTTGCAGATATTAGTAAACGGAAAGCTATGGAAAGAATCGGAATATTCGTCGGATCGTTCGACCCGTTCACCATCGGTCACGACTCTATCGTGCGCCGCGCCTTGCCGCTCTTCGACCGCCTCGTCATCGGCGTGGGCGTGAACGAAAAGAAGCGCTACATGCTCACGGCGGAGCAGCGCGTGGAGGCTATCAGAGGACTGTATGACGGCGAGGAGAAGATAAGCGTGGAGCAGTACAGCGACTTGACGGTCGACTTCGCGCAGCGCCACGGAGCGCAGTTCATCGTGAAGGGCGTGCGCTCGGTGAAGGACTTCGAGTTCGAGCGCGAGCAGGCTGACATTAACCGCCGACTCACGGGCATAGAGACCGTGGTGTTCTACGCCCTGCCCGGTATGGACAGCGTGTCGTCGTCGGTGGTAAGAGAACTGAAGAACTTCGGAAGGGACGTGGACTCTTTTCTTCCGAAAAGAATCGGATAGGATGGTGAGGTGGTGAGATGGTGAGATATAATGTTGATGTGGTGAGATGTTGACATTAGTGTATATCTCACAACAACACATCTCAACACCACACCATCTCAACATCTCACCACAACAACACCACAACACCTCAACATAACAACATAACAACATAACAACATCAAGAATATGATTACATACAACGTAGACGGCGTGAAGATGCCGAAGATAAAGAAGCGTGAGACGACAGCATGGATACGTGCCGTCGCCGCTACATACGGCTATAAGGTAGGCGAAGTGGGCTACATGTTCGTTGACGACGAGAAGATTCTCGAGGTGAACAACGAATATTTAGGGCACGACTACTATACAGACGTGATAACGTTCGACTATGACGAGCCGGGCATCGTGAGCGGCGACATCGTAATCTCGCTCGACACCGTGCGCACCAACGCCGAGAAGTTCGGCAAGGCGTACGACGATGAGCTGCACCGCGTAATAATCCACGGCATACTGCATCTCTGCGGCATCAACGACAAGGGGCCGGGAGAGCGCGAGATAATGGAGGACGCCGAGAACAAGGCGCTTGCCATGCTGCAGAACCTCTGCTAAGATATTCTCCCACAGATGCGCACAGATTATAAGGGTGCGTAGAAATCAACAACGGATTAAGCGGATTAAACGGATTTTTCTTCATTGCAGAGAAATCCTATTAATCGGCTTAATCCGTTTTTGCTTTTAACGTAGCGGTTGGTGCACTTCTCTCAGGGGGTGCAGCAGTCTCTGCTGCACCAACCAAGTAAATGGTGCTATCTATTCGGTTGATGCACTTATTGCTCGGTTGGTGCACTTGAGACAAGTGCACCCCCTGAAATCGCCACAACTTAGAATTGCGCCTACTTGATTACGAGCATCGTGAGGCGTTCCTCGGCGAACAGATCCTGCGCCACACGCTGCAGGTCGGCAGCCGTGAGCGCGTCGATGCGCTCGCAGAGTGCCGTCACGTCCTTCTTCCAACCGTAGTGCAGATAGCTCTTGGCGAAGTCGAGTGCGAACGATTCGCGCGAGTCGCAGGCGATGCCTATCTGTCCGCGTATCTGCCGTTTGGCGGCACGCAGCTGCGTGTCGCTCAGCGGACGCTGCATCACCTTGTCCAGCTCGCGGCGTATGAGCCGCAGGCAGCGCTTCACGTTCTTCGGGTCGCAACCGAAGTATACCGCCCAAAGGCCCGTGTCGCTATAGCTCTGCGCCATGCTCTCCACCGTGTAGACGAGAGCGTTGCGCTCTCGCAGCGACACGTTCAGGCGTGCCGTCATGCCAGGTCCGCCGAGGATATTGTTGAGCAGATAGAGCGCAATGCGGCGTTCGTCGTGAACGTCGTAGGCGCGAGTGCCAAGCATCACATGAGCCAGGTGTGTGTCCATGTGGTGCTCTATATGCTGCGCCACGTAGGGCGGAAGAACAGCAGTGGCGGTATCCTTGCCGCCGCCACATTCTGCCGACTCGTCACACAACGCTTGCTGCTGCGGCGGCAAGGATACCGCCGCTACGTTAGCGTTAGCCCGCTCAAGAAGTCGCACGAGCTTGCGGAAGTCGACGTCGCCGTAAGCGAAGAACACGCTGTTCTCGGGTCGGTAGTAGCGTCGCGTGAAGCGCAGCGCGTCAGCCGTAGTGTAACGGCGCAGCTTCTCCGCCGTGCCCAGTATGTTATGCCCCAGCGGATGTCCGCCGAAAATGGCATTCTCGAAGAGGTCGTACACGAGTTCGGCGGGCGAGTCGTTGTAGCTCTCTATCTCGTCTACGATCACCTCTACCTCCTTGTCTATCTCCGCCTGCGGATAGGTGCTGTGAAAGACGATGTCGGTGAGCAGGTCTACGGCGCGATCGATGTTCTCCTTCAGTACGGCGGCGTGATACACCGTCTCCTCCTTGTTGGTGAAGGCGTTGAGGTCGCCGCCCACGCTCTCCAGGTGGCCCAGTATCTGCATCGAGCTGCGGCGCTCCGTGCCCTTGAAAGTGATATGCTCGCAGAAGTGCGCCATTCCCTCCTCGCGTCCGAGCTCCTCGTCGCGTGTGCCAGCACCTACAGCGTAGCCGCAATACACCACGGGCTGGGCGGACGGAAGGTGTATTATGCGCAATCCGTTAGCAAGAGTATACGTATTATAGTTCATCTTCATTGATTTTAACATACAAAATTACAATTTTTGGTAAATTCCGCCAAATTTGTATTAACTTTGTTGTCAGAACTTTAAACCGCAGAAAACAAACAACAAAATAATTATGAAACATCTGCTATTAACACTGGCTGTGGCAGGCTTGGCTCCATGCCTCGTCAACGCAGCCGAACCGAAAGAAAGAGTAGCCGAACCGACTTTCACGGAATGGCACGACCTCTCGGTTAACAACGTCAACAGATTCGCTACACGCACATCTTTCTTCGCTTACGAGAACCGCGAGGCTGCGCTGAAGGGCAACCGCGACAAATCGAGCAACTTCCTTTCTATCGAAGGCGACTGGCGCTTCCAGTGGGTGGAGAACGCCGACCAGCGTCCTACCGACTTCTTCCGCACCGACTATAACGACGCTGCGTGGAAAGACATGCGCGTGCCGGGCATCTGGGAACTGAACGGATACGGCGACCCTGAGTACGTGAACATAGGCTTCGCATGGCGTGGACACTTCAAGGACAATCCGCCGATGGTGCCTACTAAGGACAACCACGTAGGCTCTTACCGCCGCACAATACGCATCCCCGACTCATGGAACGGACGCCAGGTGATAGCTCACTTCGGATCGGTTACGTCGAACATGTATCTCTGGGTGAACGGCCACTTCGTTGGCTACGGCGAGGACTCGAAGTCGGCAATGGAGTTCGATATCACTCCTTTCCTCAAGAAGGGCGACAACCTCATCGCTTTCCAGACTTTCCGCTGGTGCGACGGCTCTTACAGCGAGGACCAGGACTTCTGGCGTCTCTCGGGTGTGGCTCGCGACTGCTTCCTCTACTCGCGCTCGCAGACCGCTCACATCGACGACGTGCGCGTGACGCCAGACCTCGACGCCGAATACAAGAACGGATCGCTCGCCGTTGCGCTCAAGGCTAAGGGCAACGCCAAATTCATCATCGACCTCATCGCTCCGAACGGCGACGTTGTGAGCCGCAAGATAATCAACTCTTCGAAGGTGAAGAAGCAGAAGGGACACGACGTGGCTTTGGTGAACGCTACCGTGAAGTTCGACGTGGAGAACCCGCTGAAGTGGACCGCCGAGACTCCGAATCTGTATAAGGTGGTTGTCACCGTGCAGCAGCAGAACAAGGACGTAGAGTCGGTTCCGGTGCGCACTGGTTTCCGCAAGGTGGAGATAAAGAACAAGCAGCTGCTCGTGAACGGACAGCCGATTCTCATCAAGGGCGCCAACCGCCACGAGATAGACCCCGACGGCGGATATGTCATCTCACGCGAACGCATGGTTGAGGACGTGAAGCTGATGAAGCAGTTCAACGTGAACGCCGTGCGCACATGCCACTACCCTGACGACCCGTACTTCTACGAGCTTTGCGACGAATATGGTATATATGTATGCGCTGAGGCCAACCAGGAGAGTCACGGCTTCTTCTACGATAGCGACGCTATCACAACAACCGACCTCTTCGCCAAGCAGATAATGGAGCGCAACATGCACAACGTACACAACCAGTTCAACCATCCGTCGGTAATCTACTGGTCGATGGGCAACGAGACTGCCGACTCGAAGAACTTCGCTGCCGTGAAGAAATGGATTAACAAGTTCGACCCGTCGCGTCCGGTTCACTACGAGCGCGCTATCCTCGGACCTAACACCGATTTCTACGCCGAGATGTACATCACGCCTGAGGCTGCAGAGCGCTACGCTAAGGACCCTGCAAGCACCAAACCGATGATTCATTGCGAGTATGCTCACGCTATGGGCAACTCTTGCGGCGTAATGCAGGACTACTGGGACCTCATCCGCAAATATCCTATCTATCAGGGCGGCTTCATCTGGGACTTCGTAGACCAGGGTCTGCGCGGCAAGGACGCTAAGGGCAACATGATATACAACTACGGCGGCGACTTCAACTCTTACGACCCGTCTGACAACAACTTCAACTGCAACGGATTCATCTCGCCCGACCGCAAGCCGAATCCTGAGGCTTACGAGGTGGGCTATTGGTATCAGAACATCTGGGTAAAACCGGCCGACCTTGCTCAGAAGAAGTTCAACGTGTTCAACGAAAACTTCTTCCGTCCGCTCGACAACGTGTCGCTCTCTTGGGCTATCGTGGCTGACGGCATCGAGCGTCAGAACGGCACAATCGCCGACCTCGCCGAGATAAAGGCGCAGAGCTCTGCCGACTTCGTGCTGCCGTACAATATCGACAAACTCAAGGAGGCAAAGGACGTGATGCTGAACGTAGAGTTCCGTCTGAAGAACGACGAGGGCTTGCAGAAGGCTGGCGACATCGTGGCTTATCAGCAGTTCGCATTGCGCGAAGCTAAGGGCACAGACCTCGCTCTGACGGAGAACGAGCAGAAGGCGCTGAAGGCGGTGAAGCTCACCGACAAGAAGAAGGAACCGCTGCTCACGCTGCAGGCACAGAACTTCACGCTCGCTTTCGACCGTGCTACGGGCTTCATCACACGCTACGAGGTGGGCGGCAACTCGCTCCTCGGTGAGGGCGGCTCGCTCAAGCCTAACTTCTGGCGCGCCGTAACCGACAACGACATGGGCGCTCAGTCGCAGAAAAACTTCGCTGCTTGGCGCACTCCGAAGATGAAACTTCGCTCGCTCACAGTTGATAAAAAACTGAAGACTGTAGTAGCTGTGTATAACATGCCTGCTGTGAAGTCTACACTCACACTCACATACCAGGTAGAGGCTAACGGCACACTCGTAGTCACTCAGGATCTGAAGACCACTCCGGGCGCAAAGGTGTCGGAGATGCTCCGCTTCGGTATGGTAATGAACCTGCCTTACGACATGGATCAGGTGCAGTGGAACGGACGCGGACCGGTAGAGAACTACTCCGACCGTAAGATTTCGCAGAACGTAGGTATCTATCACGCTACTGCCGACGACCTCTTCTACCCGTACGTACGTCCGCAGGAGACCGGAACGATGAGCGACCTGCGCTGGTGGAACCAGACCAACAAGAACGGTGTGGGCTTCCGCGTAGAGAGCGACAAGCTCTTCTCGGCTTCTGCCCTCCACTACGACCTGCTCACTCTCGATGAGGGCAAAGAGAAGAAGCAGCGCCACTCACAGTCGGTAGAGAAGTCGAAGTATACCAACCTCTTCATCGACCTCGTGCAGTCGGGTGTCGGCGGTGTTGACAGCTGGGGTGGCGACGGACGCGCCCGCAAGGGTCACCGCGTAGAGTATAAGGACTATACTTTCAGTTTCCGAATCGCGCCGAAAACACTGTATTAAGATAACGCTGTATTAAGATATAGATAACAACGAATTAACCCGATTAAACGGATTCTTTCAAGCCAAGAGAAGAATCTGTTTAATCGGGTTAATTATTAAAAAACAAATCACTATGAATCTGAAACAAGCTACTATACTCACGGCTGCCGCAACATTGGGCTGCGCTCCTGCACACGCCGAACAGCAGAAACGCCCCAACATACTCGTGTTTCTCGTAGACGACATGGGATGGCAGGACACATCCGTGGCGTTCTGGGACCACCGAACGCGATATAACGACATGTACGAAACGCCGAACATGGAGCGACTGGCAAGCGAGGGAATGATGTTCACGCAAGCGTATGCCTGCCCAATCAGTTCGCCTACGCGATGCAGTCTGATGACGGGCATGAACATGGCGCGCCACCGTGTGACGAACTGGACGCTGGAGCGCGACAAGACCACCGACCATGAGAGCGACGTGGTGACGCTGCCCGACTGGAACTACAACGGCATAGCGCAGGTGGACGCCCTGAACAACACCGCCGTGGCGAAGTCGTTCGTGCAGATACTGAAAGACAGCGGCTATCACACCATACATTGCGGCAAGGCGCATTGGGGAGCGAAGGACACGCCGGGCGAAAACCCGTGCCACTTCGGTTTCGACGTGAACATAACGGGCACGGCAGCGGGCGGAGTGGCTACGTATCTGAGCGAACGCAACTACGGACACGACCGCGACGGCAAGCCCAACTCGCGTATGTCGACTCCCGGACTGGAGAAGTATTGGGGAACGGGCACCTTCCTCACCGAAGCACTGACGCAGGAGGCGATAGGCGCACTCGAAAAGGCGAAGAAGTACGAACAGCCTTTCTATCTCTATATGTCGCACTACGCCGTGCACATTCCTATCGACAAGGACATGCGCTTCTTCCCGAAGTACGTGCGCAAGGGTCTTTCGGACAAGGACGCTGCTTACGCCTCGCTTGTAGAGGGCATGGACAAGAGTCTGGGCGACATAATGAACTGGCTGCAGCGCAACGGCGAAGCGGAGAACACCATCATCATCTTCCTCGGCGACAACGGCGGACTGGCGTGCAGTCCTGAGTTCCGCGAGGGCGAACCATTCACGCAGAACGCGCCGCTGCAGAGCGGAAAGGGCTCGCTCTACGAGGGCGGCATACGTGTGCCGTTCATCGTGAAGTGGGGCGACACCGTAAAGCCCGGTACACGCAACGCAAGCAGCATAATAATAGAGGACCTCTACCCCACTATACTCGACATGGCGGGCGTGAAGCAGTATAAAGTGCCGCAGACCATCGACGGCGTCAGCATCGTGCCCACGCTGAAGGGCAAAACGGACAGCCGCATAGCCGACAGAAGCCTTATCTGGAACTTTCCTAACGTGTGGGACGGCTACGGACCGGGCATCAACCTGAACTGCGCCATACGTCGCGGCGACTGGAAACTGATATACTATTACGCCACCGGTCGCAAGGAACTGTTCAACATTGCGCAGGACATCAGCGAGAGCCGCAATCTTGCCGAGCAGTATCCGGCGAAGGTGAAGCAGCTTTCGGCAGAACTGGGCAAGAAGCTGCGCAGCATGAACGCACAACGCCCGTCGTTCAAGACAACTGGCGCTGCGTGTAAATGGCCTGATGAGTAAACAAAAGTAGCGGAGGCCAGAGACCTCCGCTACAATCAATATTACTCTTTTTATTTTTTATCTGTCTTCTCTTCCTTCTTCTCCGTTCCTTCGTCCTTCTTCTCCGTTCCTTTATCCTTCTTCTCCGGATGAAGTATATTCTTCACAGTTTCGCCGATGGGCAGCTGGTCGAGAACGCCAAGACTTGGCGCTACGGTTTTCACGAGCGAGTTGAGGAAGTTGCCGGTTGCTCCGTCGCCACCGTCGAACACCGTGACGTTGCCAAGCTGCATCTTCTCGAACGCCTTCACCTGCTCGCCTGCAATCTCCTTCCACTGGTCCACCATCTTGTACTGGATAGCGATGGCCGGGTTGAGTTCGGCGGCTTTCACCATTGCCTGGAAGCCGTCAGCCTCAGCCAGGAGCGACATCTTCTTACCCTCTGCCTCGGCTTCGAGACGCATGCGTATCGCCTTTGCCTCAGCCTCAGCCTGCGCCAGCGTAGCCTTTGCCTTCGCTTCAGCCTCACGTATCACCTTCTCTGCCACGGCGTCTGCCTGCAAGATAGCCTCCTGCTTAGCCACTTCCGCCGGCACAATCTTCTCTGCCTTCAGCGACGACTCCACCTTCAGAGCCTTCGCCTCCTCCACTTCCTTCTGCGCCTTCTCGCGTGCGGTCTGCACGGCAGCCTCCGAACGCGCAGCAGCTTCGCCAGCCTCCTTGTCGGCGTTTGCCTGAGTAACCGAGAGTTGGGCGTTGGAAAGCGCTATTTCTTTCTGCGCCTCGTTGCGACCGATAGCGGCTTTCTTTTTCGCCTCCGCCTGCTTAATCTCCATGTCCGAGTTAAGCTCTGCGATGCGACTCTCCTTCGCCGTGTTCGCCTGCTCCACATTGATGTTCATTTCGGCCTCAGCGCGAGCCACCTGCGACTCCTTGTCGGCGTTTGCGAGCGCCACCTGCGACACACGCTCCTTGTCGGTCTGCGCAACGGATATCTCCTGCTCCTTGCGTGTGGCGGCGATAGCCACCTCCTGGTCCTTGCGAGTCTCGGCAACGCGTGTTTCACGCTCCTTAATCTGGTTCGCAATCTTTATCGCACCGAGCTTCTCCTGCTCCTCAATGTTAGCCTGAGCCTCGTTCTGCGCCTTCGATTCTGCCTCCTTACCGAGGTTGACGATATAGTTGGCGGCGTCGCGGATGTCGCTGATGTTGATGTTCATCAGATACAGACCGAACTTGCGCAGCTCGGTGTCGATATTATCCTTCACCTTGGCGAGGAACTTGTCGCGGTCGGAGTTCAGTTCCTCGATGGTCATATCGGCAATGACGAGACGCATCTGTCCGTAAACGACGTCGGTGATGAGGTTCTGCTTGTCGTCCATCGAGAGTCCGAGCATACGCTCTGCGGCGTTCTGCATCACTTCGGGGTCGGTGCTGATGGCAACGGTGATGGTCGTGGGCACGTCTACGCGGATGTTCTGCGCAGAGATGGCGCCCGTGAGCTTGCAGTCTATCTGCATCGGCTTCATCGAGAGGAAGTCGTAGCCCTGGATGATAGGCCACACGAAGGCAGCTCCGCCGTGGTAGAGCTTCGCCGACTTCGATCCGCCGGTCTTACCGTAAACGACGAGCACCTCGTCTGACTTACACTTGCGGTAGCGCGAAAAAACACCAATGATGCCGAGCAGCACGATTACGACGAGCAAGCCGGCGAGAAGGAAAATGTTTGATTCCATAGCATTTTTTTAGTTATTAGTTTTTAATTATTAATTATTAATTTTTAGGCTGCGTCGATGAGGAAATAAGCATTTGTCACCATCTCAACACCTCACCATCTCACTCAATATAATACTTATTGTCGCGGTACTCCTTTATCGTCACCACCTGGTCGGTCTTATAGTCGGTGCGTCCCGACTCCGACACCACATCGAGCTCGCGCTCCGCGCCGTCGCGCTTCACGAACACCGTATAGCGTCCGTCGCCAACATTGATATAAACCCTGCCAGCACGCCCAACGATATTCTGCGGACGCTCCGGCTTGCGCAGATTCTGCAGTCTGTACGCCAGCACGTACGAGTAGAACAGCACGAGCATGAACACCACGCCCACCAACACTGCCAAGGCATACATCTGCCACGTGTCGCCGTCAAACAGCACACGCGTCCAGCCGAAGCCGATGAGAAAGTGGACGAGTCCCTTGAACGAGAACAGACTGCCAAGGTCGAAATCGGCATTGGCGTCGCCGTCCACGTCCATGTCCAAGTCGCCAAAGAACACGGAGATTACAAACTGAAGGAGGAAAATGCCAGTGGCTACCAGCGCGGTTAGCATAAAGATTTCGTGTGAGGTCATGTGGTTGGGGTTGTTAGGTTGATATGTTGAAGTGGTGAGGTTTTAGGTTGAGGTGGTGAGGTTTTAGGTTGAGATGGTGAGGTGGTGAGATGTTGAGATTTGTTTGGATGATGTTGTGGAGTTGAGATGGTGTTATATGCAAATGTCAACACATCAACATCTTACCACATCAACATCATTTCAACATCTCACCACAACAACACATTTCTCAACACATCAACATCTCACCACCACAACATCATTTCTCAACACCTTACTCCTCCTTCTTCGGGAGCAGCAAGTTGAGCAGTACAGCGAGGAGGAACACAACAGCGACGCAGTTCTCTGCGAACACCGTGCGCACAATCTCGGGGAATATCTTGAACATTTCGGTAGCCTGCGTGAAGCCGAGGCCCACGCTGAGCGAGAGACTCACGATAACCATGTTGCGCTGCGAGAAACCAGTGCGTGCCATCATGCCGAAACCAGCATAAAGAATGCTGCCGAACATCATGATGGTGCAGCCGCCGAGCACAGCCTGCGGAATAGTAGTAAGCGCATGACCCACAACGGGGAACACACCGCCGATAATCATCACCAAAGCGCCAATGCCGATCGTGAAGCGGTTCACAACGCCCGACATAGCAGCCAAGCCTACGTTCTGACTGAACGACGTGATTGGCGTACAACCGAACAAGCCCGACACACTACTTACGAAGCCGTCGCAACTGATGGCTGCGCCCATCTCCTTTGTCTCAGGGTCGCGGTTCAGCGCACCGTTGCACAGCGCCGACGTATCGCCGATAGTCTCCGTAGCCGACACAAGATAAACAGCCACAACCGAGAGTATCGCACCGATGTTGAACTCCGGCGTGAACGGCATAAGACGCGGCATCGACACTACAGCCAAGCCCGAAATACCGCTGAAGTCGACCATTCCCATAAAACAAGCAAGGATGTAGCCCACGATAAGGCCCACAAGAACAGAAAGCGAACGAAGGAATCCCTTTGCGAAGACCTGGCAAAGGAGACAAGCGAGTAGCGTAACAGAACCCACAATCCAGTTGTTCAAGCTGCCAAAATCGGGCGAACCCATGCCGCCTGCAAACGAATTGGCTCCAATAGGCAGGAGCGAGAAACCGATAGCAGTAACTACAGTAGCCGACACGACGTGCGGAATGAGCTTTATCCAATACTTCACGAACAAGCCGAGCACGCCCTCAACAAGTCCACCCACGATAACCGCACCGATAAGCGTGCCCATGCCGTATGCGCCGGCGATGCTGATGGCGAGCGAGAGGAACGTGAACGAGATGCCCATGACGATAGGCAGACGCGAACCGATGCGCCACACCGGGAACAACTGCACAAGCGTACCAATGCCGGCTATCACCATACAGTTCTGTATAAGTGCCGCACTGACCGCGCTGTCAAGTCCGACAACGCTTGCCAGAATCATGATTGGGGTGATGTTGCTGACAAACATCGCCAGCACATGCTGCAAACCGAACGGGAGAGCCTTTCCCAACGGCACTCTACCGTCAAGCTGATAGAGATTCTCAATTGATTTTTTCATTGTGTGTATATAAACGTTTATTATAGATCAAAAAAATCGCAGAAACTTGTTTTTGATGTGCAAATATAGCGATTTATATTCAAAAACATACACACAACGCTCACTATTATTACTACTTTTACTGATTCTCTCGGTTAATCAGGTTCACAACGACCTTCACCATTACATCCTTCTCCTCGGTTCTACTCTCGGCAATCATCAGCGTGAGCGCCACAAGTGTGTTGTCGGCAATGCGCTTGTGTCCGTCCTCGGCGTAGAGCACGCGGTTGTTGTTGAGGAACCAGAGAAAGAGCATCGCAGCAATGCGCTTGTTGCCGTCGCTGAACGAGTGGTTCTTCACCACAAGATACAGAAGCATTGCGGCTTTCTCCTCAACCGACGGATAGAGTTCCTCGCCACCGAAGGTCTGATATATCTGTCCGATGCTGCTCTTGAACGAGTCGTCCTTCTCGTTAGCAAACCACTTGCTGCCGCCGAACTTCTCCTTCAAAGCGTTGATAGCCTCCATCGCATTGTCGTAAGTGGCACGGAACGGCTCCTCCTTGGTTGTCTTCGAGATGGAGAGCGACTGATAGTCGTACTGGTCGAGCGTGTCGAGCGCATACACATAGTCGGAGATAACGTTGAACAGTCCGCAATACTCGTCTGTTGTAACCTTGTCCTGCAAACCGACAGCACGCGACATAAGGCGCACAACATCCTTCAGCTCGTTGTAGCGGTCAAGCTTTATCTGCTGATTGATGGCATAGCCCTTGATGAGGTATTGCTTGAGGACGGAGTTAGCCCATTTTCGAAAAGCAACACCCTGCTTACTTTTAACACGATAGCCTACAGATGTTATCATCTCAAGACTAAAATACTCTACCATTTGATCTTGAGTCTTTCCTTCTACTCTACCATAATTCTTGGGTGTCGCAAATTTTGCGACTACCGGTTCGCCCTCCAATTCTTCATGAAGAGCATTGTTTATATGTTTAGACACAGTCTTGTAATCACGACCAAACAGCTCTGCCATTTGTTGTCTATTCAGCCACACTGTCTCATTCTCCAACTTCACATTAAGTTGCACGCTACCGTCTTGCGAGCGGTATATTTCTATTGAATTGTTCATATTTGTTTTCTTTTTATCGGGTTTAAATCAATCATCAAAAGCCACTAATGATTTCCTATATCTATCCTTGTAAAGGTTGTTCCATCTTGAAAAGTATACTGAACAAGTCCATACTTCTTACTCCAAGCATAGCTCACAAGTGAATTGGTGGTGTTTTTATCAGTCGTTCGGAACAACATAATATCATTGATTCTGACTCCATTTATTTTGAGGCACAATGTTTTCAATTGCACTTCATTCAGCCAGCTACTATCTAAGAGTACAGAAGAGAAACATATTGATTTATCATTGAACAGTTTCCATATTTCCAGTATGCCCCCATCTCTACGATTCATAAATCCATATCGTACATGACCATGAGCTGTGTATTCTTTATTACTTGTATTGTAGTGTCCCCAATTAATGGGATTTAAGCTATTACGAATACAAACCTCTAATACTGTGAGAGTGTCTGTATCCGCATATTGTGATTTAAAATACATCCTTTCACCTTCATGCCTATTTGCTATCCATTCCAGTTCGTCGTCACTCATATGCGTAATTCGATGATAAACGCATGTGTTGACAAAACATATAATGAAGAGGATGCAGAGTGACCATTTCAACATCTTTTTCATGGTTCTGGAAGTTTATGTTTCAAGAAATCATCTATAGTGTGAGTTGGTTTTATCCCAGTTGGAATTCCTATTGTCTTTCCTGGTAGAGAAAGACCTATCTTTTCTTGAAGATTATTCAGTATATCTCCACCGATTCTTATATTTCCAAAACCAATCTTAATTCCTATTGCACGATAATTCACAACGTCAGGAGTTTTGTTTAGACCCTCAAATTGCTTAGTCAACCCACTAACGGCTGCAGGATTAAAGGTTATTGCAGCTCTTCCTGTAGCCATACTTGAAGCGATAGCTTCTCCACCACCAAGGGAGTGTCCAACAAATGTTAGTTCGTTATCGCCTAATTCATTGGATAATGTTTTTGCGTTTTTTATAGCAGTATTATACTGTAGGGCGACACCTGCAAGTTGCGCTATGTCTTCAATAACATCTTCAAAAGAGTTTGTACCTGCGTAAACATAGGCATATTCTGTAGCACCATCTACTGTGCGTTGAAATAGTGCTGACTCCAAACCATTTTGATAAAAACGGGTATAGTTCATCTTAATAGATGTTGGAAAGGGAGATATTTTCCAACCTGCAGATTTCAATTGGTCTCTGTATTTTCCAACATCTCCTCCATAGACATACGCAGCCATTAGTGCAGCTTCAGAAGCCTTTGGTCTTTCTCCATCAGGATCAATAAAATTTACTGGATTATTGAAACTATAGGCATAGGGTGAAAGCCAAGACCACGCATTTGCACTGATTGCAAAGATTGACAGAGCAAATAAAGCCAATGTTCTTTTAATTCTTCTCATATTAATTCTACTTTATGATTAAAACATTCTATCTTACATCTTAACACATACAGAAAGAAGACTACAATCACAATCCTCTCTCTGCCAGTCGCTACGATCGATGTTTCTGTTGCCGAAGGCTTCGATAAATGTAGTCCACAGTTTTTACTTACTTTGATATTGTGTCGGACAATTTATCTGCATTTATTGGAAATGCAATGACATTATGTGGATATGAAATTCGTTTTATGCTATATGGTGCTTCTAATCCGGGGCAGTATTCGTTTATTTCCCGATCACTGAAAACCCTAATGTCATTGATGATATTTTTGTTATTCCAACAGTTGGGCGTTAATGCCTTCTCACTATAAAATACAATAGTGAAAGTTTTGCCTGGTTCCAAGTATTTGACAAAGCAGTATTTCGGCGCAGAAGGATGCCACCATTCCCCTATCATATTGGGGTCGGCACCGATGTCAAAAATAGAGAAGTCTCCTCTGCGCTTCATCAGGTATCGTCTGATAGCTTTCTTGCAGTCATGGCCATAGTCATTGCTGTCAAGCCAAATCCACAAAGCTTCACTGTCAGTATTGTCAATGGTAACTATAAACTGAACGATTCCGCAACTGTCATTGGTCACGATTACAGTATCTGTCTTCTGGTTGAACGCCAAGGCTGATTGTGAGGCTGTCAGTAAAAGCATCAACAGTATTTTTATTGTTCTCATGCTTATTTGAATAATACTAAATATACATGTTATGAAGTTTCTAATAAATGTCATTTGGGTTTCTTTTGATTTATCTTACCTTGCTTTGTATAATTATTTTACACCCTTTTGTTCCAACAAAAATATCAACTAAAAGGAGAATACCCGATACCAACATTAAATCTTTTTGAATAAACAATTGGTAAATATGTACATAGACTGCAAACAGTACAATTACCAAGAAGGAAAGATTAATTGTTTTACTATTAAGAAATTTACATCTGAAATTGTATGTTAGAATAAAAATGAGTCCGATTATAAAAGAACAAGAACATCCAATAAGCACGAAATCATTATATAGAGAATCCTCAATCGTCTCTGGTTTCTTCATATTGAGCATATTAAAAACAGAGGCAAAAAACTGACAGATAGTAGCAATGCTTACTAATATGTTTATGATATGTCTCATTTTGATAAAAATTAATTTATTACTTTCATAGTTCCTAATACATTCTGCGTTCTGCCCAATCGCCTCTATCGAGGTTGCGGTAGCCAATGGCTTCGCTGATGTGCTGCACCTCCACACGTTCTGAGCCGTCAAGGTCGGCGATGGTGCGCGCCACCTTGAGTATGCGGTTGTAGGCGCGGGCGGAGAGCGAGAACTTCTCCATGGCGGTACGCAGGAGAGCGATGGAGGCTTCGTCAGGCTCAGCGAACTGGTGAATCATGCGCTCGGTCATCTGCGCGTTGCAGTGTACGCCCTTGAAGTCTTTGTAGCGAGCGGTCTGTATGTCGCGTGCCTTGATGACGCGCTCACGGATAGCGGCACTCGGCTCGCCGGGCTGCGCTTTCGAGATGTCCTTGAACGGCACGGGCGTTATCTCGCACTGGATGTCGATGCGGTCGAGCAGCGGACCGGATATCTTGCTCATGTAACGCTGTATCTGTCCGGGCGTGCAGCAGCACTTGTGCGTCGGGTCGTTGTAATAGCCGCAGGGGCAGGGGTTCATCGAGGCGATGAACATGAACGAGCAGGGGAACTCAACGGTGTATTTAGAGCGCGAGATGGTTATCTTATGGTCTTCGAGCGGCTGGCGCAGCACTTCGAGCGTCTGCTTGTTAAATTCGGGCAGCTCGTCGGCGAACAACACGCCGTTATGTGCCAGCGATATCTCGCCCGGCTGCGGGTTTATTCCGCCGCCTACGAGCGCCACTTCGGATATGGTGTGGTGGGGCGAGCGGAACGGGCGCTGTGAAATGAGCGACGTGCCGCGCTTCAGCTTTCCGGCTACACTGTGTATCTGTGTCGTCTCCAGACTCTCCGAGAGCGACAGCGGCGGCAGAATAGAGGGCAGGCGCTTTGCCATCATCGACTTGCCCGAACCCGGAGGGCCTACCATGATAAGGTTGTGGCCGCCTGCCGCCGCCACTTCCAGCGCACGCTTCACGCTCTCCTGACCGCGCACGTCGGCGAAGTCGAGGTCGAAGCGGCTCTGCTGTTCGTAGAACTCGCGGCGTGTGTCGACGAACGTCGGCTCGTACGTCTCACGCCCCGTGAGCAGCTTTATCACGTCCATGATGTTCTCCATGCCGTACACCTCCAGATTGTTCACCACTGCCGCCTCGCGCTCGTTCTGCTTCGGCACAATCAGTCCCTTGAACTTCTCGGCTCTTGCCCGGATGGCTATCGGCAGCGCTCCCTTCACGGGCTGCAGCGTACCGTCGAGGCTCAGTTCGCCCACGAGCATATAGTCGGCGAGAACGTCGCTCGTCACGGCTCCGCTCGCAGTGAGTATAGCCATGGCGAGCGGCAGGTCGAACGAGCTGCCCTCCTTGCGCAGGTCGGCAGGCGCGAGGTTGATGGTGATGTCTGCGTGCGGAAACTTATATCCGTTCACCTGCAGCGCCGAGGCTATGCGGTCGCGTCCTTCGCGCACAGCGGTGTCGCCGAGTCCGGTCATGCGATACATCACGCCGGGCACGATATTCACTTCAACGGTTACGGTGGTTACGTCGAGGCCGTTAACGGCTGCGGAATAAGTCTTTACGAGCATAGGTAGATTCGGGTTTTAACGGGTTAATAGTGCGCAGCACTTTCACAAATCGGTAGTGCCTATTGACTACAAATTTAGTTGTTTCGTTTGTTTTATCCAAGTGTATGGCGTTTTTTCTGCCAAAAATATACTAACTTTGCCTAAAATAGATTATCCGATACAACATGGAAGAAGATTTCGACATACGTCAGGAGCAGGGACGCAAGGGCGAGAAGGACTTTGAGAACGCTCTGCGACCGCTGCGGTTCGGCGATTTCAGCGGACAGCAGAAGGTGGTGGATAACCTCGAAGTGTTCGTCGAGGCGGCGAAGTACCGCGGCGAACCGCTCGACCATACGCTACTGCACGGCCCCCCAGGACTGGGCAAGACAACGCTTAGCAACATCATAGCCAACGAACTGGGCGTAGGCTTCAAGATTACGAGCGGACCGGTGCTCGACAAGCCGGGCGACCTCGCCGGCATCCTCACTTCACTGGAGCCGCGCGACGTGCTGTTCATCGACGAGATTCACCGTCTCTCGCCGGTCGTAGAGGAGTATCTCTACTCGGCGATGGAAGACTACCGCATCGACATCATGATCGACAAGGGTCCGTCGGCGCGGTCTATACAGATCGACCTCAACCCGTTCACGCTCGTGGGTGCCACAACGCGCAGCGGACTGCTCACGGCGCCGCTCCGTGCGCGCTTCGGCATCAACCTCCACCTTGAATACTACGGACCGGAGATGCTGCAGAAGATTATTAAGCGCTCGGCAATGATTCTGAAGGTGCCTATCGACGACGATGCGGCTATAGAGATTGCGCGCCGCTCGCGTGGCACGCCACGTATTGCGAACGCTCTGCTGCGCCGTGTGCGCGACTTCGCCCAGGTGAAGGGCAACGGACGCATCGACCGCGATATTGCGCGCCTATCGCTCTCGGCGCTCAACATCGACCAGTATGGTTTGGACGAGATCGACAACAAGATTCTGCTCACCATCATCGACAAGTTCCGCGGCGGACCGGTCGGCGTGTCTACTATCGCCACAGCCATCGGCGAGGACACGGGCACCGTCGAGGAGGTCTACGAGCCGTATCTCATCATGGAGGGCTTCATAAAGCGCACGCAGCGCGGACGTATGGTGACGCCCCTCGCCTACCAGCACCTCGGACGACCGATGATTGGCAGCAATGCTGTGGAGCCGGGACTGTTCGACTAACGCTCAACTGGAATGGCATACTTTTTGCCAAGACGATATTTGCACGATTTGACCGCTCATATCTCGCGAAAAATCAAAAACAAAATCCTTAGTCGATTTTTCGCGATTTTTGAGCGTGCAGCCGTAAGCGTTTGTCTCACAGTATATTGTAGCGTTTTCTCTAAAAGTGTGCAATTTTCGCCTTAGCAAAACACAACTTATCGTGAGACTTTATAGTGTAAAAGCATAGGTTTTACAGGGTAAAGTCTCAAGAGTTACCATGTAAAGTCTCACGAAAAGTTTGTAAAACCTATCGTTTTACACTGAAAAGTCTCAATTTTTATGATTTTTCGGCTGCGCCGACCGATGAAATGGCGCATTTTCGAGAATGCGAATCTCTATAATGAGATTTTTCGCGGAGGTGACTTGTATTATATTTGCTTCTAAAAGTAAAGAAGTAAAAAGGTAAAAAAGTAAAAAAACGCAGAACTTTTACCTTTTTACTCTTTTACCTTTTTACCTTAACACTCTACATTCTAAACTCACAACTCATTTCTGTGCAGCTCTGCGAGCAGCTTCACGCTCTGGCTGTGCAGGTCGATATGTCGCTGCAGCTTCTCGTAGATGCTGTTTATCTCTACGTAGTAAGCCAGGGCTGTTATCTCGCCCTGCTGCAGCGCCTTATTGAAGAGGCTGAGCGACTCCTGCAGCAGCTTAACGTCGCTGTGGTCTATCACCTGCTGCAAGCCCTGCAACTGCTCGTAGCTGGTGCGCAGCGAGGCTTCGGCGTCGTGCTGCGCCTGCTGCACCTGCAGCTCGGCACTCTGACGGCGCTCGCGTGCCGCCTTCACGTTGCTGCTGTTGCTATAGAGCGGGAAACTCACGCCTACCATGAAGCCGTTGATGGCTTCGCGCTGCTCGGTATTGCGGCGGTAGCCGAAAGAGATGCTGGGCAACCACTCGCTCTTCTGCACCTTAAGGTTCATGTCGGCGGCGCGCAGGGCGGTCTGCGCCACTGCCACGTCGGCATCCGACGCTACGGCGAGGGCACGATACTGCTCGAAGTCGACTATCGGCTCGTAGTGGGGCAGCTCGGTTGAGGATACGTCGATGGGCTTGCCGCCGTTGAGCTGCTGCAGCTGCTGCAGCAGGGCGGTGCGCTCGCCTTCTGCCTCGCCAACGAGGGTGCGCACCTCCATGCAGTCGATCTTCACCTTGTTCAGCTCAAGGGCGTTGGCATCGCCTGCCTCCATGCGCTTCTCGTACATCTGCAGCAGCGTCTCGCTGTTGGAGAGGCGCTCGCGCAGCATGGCGAGACTCTGGTTGAGGCGTATCACGTCGATGCAGACGAGCTGTGCCTGCAGCAGTATGTCGCGGCGCTGCTTTACGAGCAGCTGGTCGCCTACGGTCTGCTGCATCTGTGCCTGCTTGCTGCGGGCGGCATACTTCGTAGGGAAATCGATCTCCTGGCTCACCACAAGTTCGCTCTCGGCAACGCCGGAGTAGCCCTTCGTGAAGAACGGGCTGTACTCTACCGACGGACCGCCGAGGGTGTTCGTAGCTTTTATGTCGAGCACATCGGCGCGCGTGTCGTGCGCCGCCGACTGCAGGGTGAGGTTGTTAGCAGCTATCTGCTTGAGCACGTCGCCAACGGTGTCGGCGAGAGCGGCGCTACACGCGCTGAGTGCCACGGCTGTGGCGATTAGATATCTTCTCATATATTATCGGTACTATGAATGCGTTGAGTAATGTAGAACTGATGAGTCCGCCGAGTATCACCTTCGCCATCGGCGACTGTATCTCGTTGCCGGGCAGGTCGCCGCCCAGGGCGAGGGGCACGAGGGCGAGGGCTGAGGTGAGGGCTGTCATGAGTATCGGATTCAGACGCGAGAGCGATCCTTCGACGATGGCTTCGCGCACGCTCTTGCCTTCCTCGGTGCGCAGACGCTTGTACTCGGTGATGAGCAGCATGCCGTTGCGCGTGGCGATGCCGAAGAGCGAGATGAAGCCGATGACGGCGGGTATGCTTACCTCGCCGGTGGTGAGCACGATGGCGAAGATGCCGCCGATGAGTGCCAGCGGGAGGTTGAGCAGTATGACGCCGGCTTCAAGGGCGTTGCGGAACTGCATGAAGAGCAGGAAGAAGATGACGACGATGGCGAGCATGCAGGTGAGGTAGAGCACGCGGCTGGCGCTCTCCTGACTCTCAAACTGTCCGCCGTACTCTACGTGGTAGCCTTCGGGCAGCTGCACGTTCTCGCCTACTGCCTGCTTGATGTCGGCTACTACGTCGCTCAAGGCTCTGCCGCTGGTGTTGGCGGAGATGACTATCTTGCGCTGCACGTTCTCGCGGTTAATGGTGTTGGGTCCGGCGCTCGATATGATGTCGGCAACGTCGCACAGAGGCACCTTGCGTCCGTCCTGCGTGTCGATGATGAGGTTGCTTATCTCGTCGGAGTCGGCGGCTTTCACCACGAGGTTGAAGGATCTGCCGGCTTCGTACACCTGAGAGACGGTCTCGCCGGCGAGATTCACGGCGAGGAACTCGTTGAACTCGGGCAGCGTGATGCCGTTGCGCACGAGCAGTTCGCGGCGCGGCACAATCTTCAGTTCGGGGCGCTCTATCTGCTGCTCCACGTTGAGGTCGGCGATGCCCTCAATGTCCTGGCAGGCGTTCTTTATCTGATTGCCGATGGTGAACATGCGGTTGAGATCGGTGCCGAAGAGCTTGATGGCTATGCTGGCTTGTGTGCCCGAGAGCATGGCGTCGATGCGGTGGGAGATGGGCTGACCTATCTCTATGTTGGCTCCGGCGAGAACGGAGAGGCGCTTGCGCACGTCGTTGAGCACTTCTTCGTGGCTGCGGTCCTTAAGCTCGAACGGGGCTTCTATCTCGCTCACGTTCACACCGAGGGCGTGCTCGTCGAGCTCCGCACGACCGGTCTTGCGTGCCACGGTCTTTATCTCGGGCACCTGCAGCAGCAGTCGCTCGGCACGTGCGCCGATGGAGTCGCTTTCTTCGAGCGAGATGCCGGGCAGCGAGGAGATATTGATGGTGAACGAGCCTTCGTTGAACTTGGGCAGGAAGCTGCTGCCTAAGCAGAAGAACACGCCCACGGCGACAACGAACAACGCTGCGGTGCCGACGATGACCTTGCGGGTGTTGGCGAGCACCCACAGCAGGGCGCGCTCGTAATACTTCTTAAGCCACACGGCTACGAAGGCTTCCTTCGGCATTTCGCCCTTGCTCTTGCCGAGCAGGTAGCTGCAGAGCACGGGGGTGAGCGTGAGGGCTACGAGGGTTGAGGCGAAGAGGGCTGTGACGAAGGCTATACCAAGGGGTATGAGCATGCGGCCTTCCATGCCGCTGAGGAAGAAGAGCGGCGCAAAGCTCACCACGATAATCAGCGTGGAGTTGAGGATAGGCATGCGCACCTCTCGCGAAGCGTTGAACACGAGTTCGATGATAGGCACACGCTCTGCCTCGGGCAACGCACGGTTCTGGCGTATGTGCTTGTAGACGTTCTCTACGTCGACGATGGCGTCATCTACGAGCGAGCCGATGGCTATGGCAAGTCCGCCAAGGGTCATGGTGTTGATGCTTATGCCGAGGGCGTTGAGCACTATCATCGCCACGAGGAACGAGATTGGTATCGTGACGAGCGAGATGACCGTGGTACGCACGTTGGCGAGGAATATCATAAGGATGATAACCACGAAGATGGCGCCCTCGATAAGCGATTTCTGCACGTTGTCGATGCTACTCTCGATGAAGTCTGACTGACGGAAGATGTCGGTAGAGATATGCACGTCGGCGGGCAGGGTCTGCTTGAGGTCGGCGAGTGCGAGGTCGAGATGCTTGGTGAGGTCGATGGTGCTCGTATTGGGCTGCTTCGTAACGGTGAGGAGCACGGCTGACTGGGCGCGCTCGCTGGCTACGCCGAGCTTGGGCGACTGGTTGCCTATCTTTATGTCGGCTACGTCGGCAAGGGTGACTACGCTCTCGCCGTTCTTCTTCACGATGCACGTGCCGAGCTTCTCGACATTGTTGGTGGATGTGATGCCGCGGATGATGTACTCGTTGCCGTACTTGTACTGCACGCCGCCATTGGTGTTGGTGTTCATGCCGCGAGTGCATGCCATGATGTCGGTGAGCGACACGCCGAAGTGCTTCATGCGACCGGGGCTGACGAGTATCTGATACTCCTTGATGTCGCCGCCGTGAACGCTCACCTGGGCCACGCCGCCGGTGGAGAGCAGACGCGGACGTATCACCCAGTCGGCGTACGTGCGCAGGTCTTGCTGTGAGGTGTGCTTACTGGTGAGGCTCACGATGAGCACTTCGCCAAGTATCGACGACTGCGGACCGAGCACCGGAGCGCTCACTCCGGCGGGCATCTGCTCGCCTACTGCGGCGAGTTTCTCGCTCACTATCTGGCGGGCGAGGTAGATGTCGGTGCCCCAGTCGAACTCAACCCACACAACGGAGAAGCCGTTGGTAGACTGCGAACGCACGCGGCGCACACCGGTGCTGCCGTTGACGGCGGTCTCTATAGGGAACGTGACGAGCTGCTCCACTTCCTCGGTAGCCATGCCGCCGGCTTCGGTCATGATGACTACGGTGGGGGCATTGAGGTCGGGGAACACGTCCACATCGGTCTGGCTGGTGGAGTAAAGGCCGCCAATGACGAGCAGCACCGACGCCACCAACACGAGTATTCTGTTCTCAAGCGAGAAGCGTATTATCTTGTTCAGCATAGTTCTTTTTTTTTATTAGTTGACAAATAGACAAGTAGATTTCCTCAGGGGGTGCACTTGTCTCAAGTGCACCAACAAAGCAAGAAGTGCACCAACCAAGCTGCCATTGCATCTTCCCACAGAATCCACAGAACACACAGAAGCCTCTTGCTGAAATGTACTCCCACAGAATTCACAGAATTTTCTTGCAGAGGAGAATTTCTGTGTATTCTGCGTGTTCCGTGGGACAATACTACGCAACCTAAACATCTGTGTGCATCTGTGCCATCTGTGAGAGGATTATTTAGGGCTGCCACACCCACCCAGGGGGTGCAGCTGTCTCAGCTGCACCAACCGAGCATCCACTGCATCTTCCCACAGAATTCACAGAACACACAGAAGCCTCTTGCTGAAATGTACTTCCACAGAATTCACAGAATTTTCTTGCAGAGGAGAATTTCTGTGTATTCTGCGTGTTCCGTGGGACAATACTACGCAACCTAAACATCTGTGTGCATCTGTGCCATCTGTGGGAGGATTATTAAGTGGGTGGCGTGGGTATGGCAGGGATGCCATACCCTCCTAAGTGTGTTCTGTGGGCAGTACATCTCTGCTTGGTTGGTGCAGCAGAGACTGCTGCACCCCCTAACATTCCGTGCATTCCGTGCATTCCGTGGGAGGACACGCACTGCTTGTATACTCGTCCCTCGTCTACTTCAGAAATTAATGATTATGGTTATGCGCCGGGATGGCGTTTGCAGCCGAAGCCAATCGTACTTGCACGGCGCCCTTTGTTACAACGCGGTCGCCCTGCTTAACACCGGTGAGTATCTCTACACGCTCGCCGTCGCTCTCGCCGAGCGTCACCTCCTGCTTGCGGTAGCCTTCGGCGTCTATCTGCACGTAGACGAAGTGGATGCCCTGCTCCTCGGTGAGGGCGGTGAGGGGCAGCGTGATGACGTTCGGGCGGTCTTGGGTTATGAGGTATATCTCGGCGTAAGAGCCCTGCACTACGTCGCCGGTGTTGTTGAACTCGAAGATGACGGGCAGGTAGGAGTTGTTAACCTCTGCCGAACGTCCGTAAGACTGTATGCGTCCGCCCATCTCGGCGATGTCGTAGAGACGCTTGCTGTAGCTTGTGCGGAACTTGGCGCCGCGTATGCGGTTAAGCTCGTTGAAGCGGCGCTCGGGTATCTCGGCACGCAGATAGAGGTGCTTGTTCTGAGTGATGATGGCGAGCGGCTGACCGGCTTCTACGTAGTCGCCGCCGTTGACGAGACACTGCTTGACGTAGCCGCCGCGCGGCGCCGTAACCACTACTCCACCCTCGCTGCGCGTGCGCTTCATGCCGTTATACGTTAGCTTGGCTGCTTCGTACTCGGCTTTTGCCACGGCGAGGTCCTTCTCGCTTATTATCTTGTCTTTGATGAGTATCTTGGCACGTGTGTAGTCGCGCTCTGCACGCTCGTAGTCGATGCGGGCACGCTGCACGGGGTCGCCCTCTGCGGTCTGCATGCCGGCTGAGGTGATTGAGAAGAGCGTGGTGCCGGCAGACACCTTCAAGCCCTCGCTCACGTGGTTCTTGTACTGCACGCGTCCGCTGATGGTTGCAACGACGGTGGTCTCGTCGCACGAGGCTGACATCACTTTGCCACTGGTGTGTATAACGCCGTGGAAGGTGCCTGGCTTCACTTCCTCTACCTTCACGCCGGCTGCACGGGCTTTCTCCGCAGAGAGTATTATCTCGTCGGTGTGGACGCCATTTGCCTCGCCACCGTGTTCTGCTTCTTCGGCAGCGTGGTCGTGATGCTCGGTTTCCTCGGCGTGGTCGTGGTCATGATCGTGGTCGAGATGGTCGTGCGACTGGCCTCCGCAAGCGGCAATGCCCGCCACGAAGACTGCTGATAATAAGTAATAGGATAATCTTCTAAGCATATTTTGTTTGTTGTTAATTACTAAGAGAAAAATAATCGTTAACAAAGTTCGGAAAAAGATTATGCAACCTTGTTGCAAATATTTCAAAGGGAGCAACTTAAGGGGGTGCAGTGCCATCCTCAAGGGGGTGCAGCTGTCTCAGCTGCACCAACCAAACAAACAGGGAGAAAGTTCCCACAGAATACACTGAACACACAGAACCTTCAAACTGAGATGTGCCTCCCACAGATAGGCACAGATTTTCACAGATAGACAGGCTGCGAAACTGTAACGAAATTCAGATTACACAGAAGATTAGGATGTAATAATTAGCACAGTGAAATCCGTGAAATCTGCGAGAACATGGTATATACGCAAAGAGGGCATGGCGGAATGCCATGCCCTCTTATGAATTTATTGGTTGGTGCAACGTTCGCTCGGTTGGTGCACTTCTTGCTCTGGCAAGCGGCAAAGCCGAGCGGAGACAAGTGCACCCCCTGAGTGCACCCCCTAAAATGTTACTTAACGAGTACCTTCTTAACCTTGCCGTCAGCAGAGCGAACGATGTTCAGACCCTTCTGGAGCTTAGAAAGCTTAACGCCGTCAACAGAGAATACCTCGAACTCGCCCTCAGCAACTGTTGTTGCGTTGATGCCAGTCGCAGGATCCTTCGTCCAGTCCTTGTCAACTACCTTAACGTAGTTGTATGTAGCACGCGACTTGTCGTTAGCGCCCTCGCCAGTACCCATCTTAACGGTCGGGAGAGTGAAGAGATAGCTCATTGCGCTTGAAGCAATCTTAACCTCGCCGTTTACAACGAAGCCCTGAGCCTTAGAAACCTCTACCAGGAACGGAACTGTCTCAGCGAACTTATCAGTGTTGTTGTTGCTGCCACCAGGTACCTGGAAGTAACCCTGGAGCATCTGGTCTGCACTTGTGCGATACAAGTTGAGAGTGTTATTCCAAGCTGTCGGAACAGCACCAAGACCGATGACGTGCTCGCAAGAACCAGTACATGTAGACGGGTCGATAGACATAACGATCTTCTGAGTATCCCAATCTACCGGAATCTCCCACTCGAAGCCATTGCCATCAGCTACGTAGTTCTCCTTGCAGAACGGTTCTGCAGCAGGTGTCTTAGCCTCGTAGTTGAACTCGCCACCGTAGTTCTTCTCGCCAGCCTTCATGGTGAATGTCATCATGAATTCGTCGGCTGCGTTATAAGAGATAGAGAACTCGGCTGTTGCAGATGCAGCACCGAGGAATGTAGCAGTAGCCTCGTCAGCAGTAGCGTTGAGAACCATTGCTGGCTCATCTGGAGTTACTTCACCCTCACCCTCTTCTGCGAGCGGCTCCTGACCACCTGCTTCTGTTGTAGGAAGTGTACCAGTGAATACGAGGTCCTGAGTCTTCTCGTTAAGTGTTACGTCCTTAAGAGTGAGCGTGAACTCACCTGTTTCAGTAGCCAAGAACTCTACCTTAGCCTGGTCAGCCTTGAAGAGGTCTGTCTCAGGAGCAGCAGCGTCGTAGATGTGGAGGTTGCTTGTGTAAACCTCAGGCTCATCTACTTCTTCCTCGTAGTTGAACTCGCCCTCATAGAGAACACCTTCGCCCTCGATAGCGATACCCATCTTAATCTCGTCGTCAGAAACTTCTGAGATTGCGAATGTAGCTGTTACATCGCCAAGGATTGCCTTTGTAGCAGTGTTAGGTGTAGCAGATATGTAGAGAGGCTCTGCTGCTTCCTCTGTTGGAGCTACCTCAGGTGTCGTACCTACGAATACGAGGTCGTTTTCAGCACCACGGAGAGCAACCTGCTTAAGTGTGATCTTATAAGAGTCGTCAGAGTACTTGATGATGTTCACGTCAGCCTGAGGCATATCAACAACATCTTCCTCGCTTTCTGCATCAGTCAACTTGAGGTTGCTTGTGTATGTCTTGTCAGAAGTTACCTCAGGCTCTGCAGCTACAACTTTGAGAGTTGCATCCCAAACGCCACCACCGTCAGAGAGGATGTCGTTTGAACCTCCAGGGAGGATGCAGTTCCAGTCGATCTTGAAGCGGATGCGGTATGTACCCGGCTCTGTAGGAGCTGTGAATGAAGGAGGATTAACGTTGCTACGATCGTCACCAGAAACAGAAGCACCGGTAGAGTTGTAGCCATTGCCATCGTTTACTTTCGGATTAGCAAGTGTAGTATAGAAGCTGTAGGCTACCAAGTCGGTGCCTGCCTGATCCCACTGTCCTTCCTTGTAAGAGAACTCGCCGTCGTTGTCGCGGTCGATGTAGATATAACCGTTCATCCACTGACCTGAGTAGTTGAACGAAGCTGTCAGCTCGCTGCCTGCCTCAACATTGAATACAGACGATGTGTGATCCTCGTAAGCTGCCTTTGAAGCGAATACGTTTACAGTCTGCTTGTCCTTGCCTGTCTGCTGGAGAGAGAAGCTGCTGAGGACACGGTCGTTACGTGAGTGGTAAGCTGTCTTGTCGAAGTTAACAGTGTACTTCTCTGTTACTTCGCCGCCAGTCTCGCCACCGCCGGTAGAACCACCGCCTTCGAAACCTTCGTCAGTACCGAAGGTGTACTCAAAAGCATAACCTACAACAGGGTTAAGAGCCAACTTGCCCTTGAAAAGGGCGTAAGCCTTTGTTTCGTTGAACTTAACGAGGAGAGACTCGCCTTTAAGAGCGAAACCACCATCAATAGTTCCACTGGCAGAAACATCAGGGTTGCTAACTTGGATTGTTGTCAAACCGTCGGCGTCTGTTGTGCCTTCTACTGCGTCGCAGCTGAGGTCGCCCCATTTTCCAACGCCATACGTGCTTAGATCGCAGCCACATGCGGTCACTTTGTATTTGCCGTCTACGCGTTTTTCTACGGTGAGAGTTCCTTCCGGCAAAGACTGCTCATAAGGACTGCTACCAAAAGTCAGCTTGAAAGTAAGCTGATCGGTGTAGTCCGTAGCGAATGCCATCACGGTAACCATCAACATCGAAAGAAGAGATAAGATTTTCTTCATACTAAATCCTTTCTTTTTGTTAATAAATTGTTATTAAATTAAGTGAACTATAATATTCTATATTTTAGTATGTATGCAGCATGGGGTTATCCGAATGCCGGATAATACTTACAATTTGTCTGTTCTTAGTCGTACTTTATATGCAAAGGTAGGAATAATTATCGTTTACGCAATAAAAATAACGTTAAAATACTTATGTTTACGACATATTAATACAAAAAAAATCCCGACTCCGTTGCTGGAGTCGGGATTTATGTTTATCGGAAAGGGCGTGCGCCCTACCCTATAGCCTTAAAAAGATTACTTAACGAGTACCTTCTTAACCTTGCCGTCAGCGGTGCGAACGATGTTCAGACCCTTCTGGAGCTTAGCAATCTGTACGCCGTCAACAGTGAAGAGCTGTGCCTCGCCGTTAGCAACCTCAGCGTTGATTGTGCTGATGCCGTCGGTAACCGGCTCTACAACCTCGAGAGTAGCGTCGTAGATACCACCACCGTTGTTGAGGATAGAGTTACCAGTAGCTACGCTACCACCTGCGTCGATGTTATCCCAGTCTACCTTGAAGCGGATGCGGTATGTACCCGGTGTGGTAGGAGCTGTGAATGCAGGCATCGGGTTAACGTTGCAGTTGCTTTCTACAGCCTCGCCCTTAGAGTTCTGATTCTTATAGTAGCTGTAAGATACTACCTCTGTGCCAGTCTGGTCAGCGCCGTCGGCGTTGAATGAGAACTGCTTGTTGTTGTCGAGGTCGATGTATACGTAACCGTGCATCCACTCGCCAACGTAACCGATAGAAGGTGTTACCTCTGAGCCTGCCTCAACAGTGAACTTCTGGTCTGTGAGGTCCTCATAACCGTTCATTGTCTTGCCAAACTCGATAGTCTGCTTATCCTTGCCAGTCTGCTGGAGAGAAACAGATGTAGAGTAGCGTGAAACGTGGTTCTGCTTAGCGTCCTTGTCGAAGTTGATAGCGTAGTCTTCAACCGGTGGCTCTGGAGTCTCAACCTTCTCGCCGAATACGATGTCAGCCCAACCGTAAGCAGAGCCGAAGAATACACCGAACTTAACAACAGTCTTGCCTGCGTCCTCGTCCTGAGTACCCTCGAAGTTGCGGATGTCAGACTCGTCGCCTACGAATACGCCGAGAGCGTTGTTCTCTACAGTGCGTACCCATGTACCATTTGTAGCTTCAGTAGTGAGAATGGTTGTGTAGTCCTCAGGATTCAAAGAAGCCTGTACGCCAGAGATTGCGAAGTCGCCGATAGTGTTACCGTTGATTACAACGTCCTTGAATGTCAACTTAGCGGTAGACGCAGACACCATTGTGATGTCGAGCTTTGCATTCTCGATGTTAACCGGATCAGATTCGCCGAACTTAACGTTAGCCCAGTCGGTGATTGTCTCGGTTGTCGGGATGAAGATTTCCTTGCCGAAGCCGAGTTCATAAGTGTAGTCGGACATGCCACCGAGTACAACTGTGAACTTAGCAGCAAGCTGACCGTTTTCTACCTCGCCGCTCATTGTTACGTCGGCAGCATAGTTTGACCAGTCTCCGCCGGCAGCAATTACGCCAGCAGCATTCTCTGCTGTAAGCTTCAGTACGCCGTCTACTTCCTCGCCGTTAGCCTGGAATACGATCTTGCCTACTGTGCCAGCGTTTGCAAGGTCCATATCAGAGAACTCTGGGAGAGTAACCTCGTACTTGCCCTCGCCCTTAGCGAGAACTGTTACCTCTGCGTTTTCGTAAACCTTGTGGTCGGCGTCGCGAACGATTGTGAGGTCGTTATTGTAAACAACTGCCTTCGGAGTCTCAGGCTCTGTTGTCTCTTTCCAGTCGAGAGAGACTACCTTGATGTATTTGTAGAATGCCTGGCTGAACTTAGGAGACTCACCGCTACCGATGAGGATAGTGTTGCTTGCGAAGAGCTCGTCAAGAACGTAAGGAGCCATCTTAACCTCACCGTTAACCTTCAGACCCTCAGCCTTAGAGATTTCGAACTTAGCGAGGCAATCAGCAACGTCCATACGACCGGTGTTGTTGTTACCAGCGCCGTCCTTTGCGTAGAAACCAGACATCTGCTTTTCAGACTGCTGGCAGTACCAGTGCATTGTGCGGTATGTGCTTGTCTGGAATGCAGCGAAGCTATCGCCAGTAGTCATAGCAAGGATATCCTTGTCGTTACCACCGTTAGAGAAGTCGATAGAAGCAACGATCTTCTGCTTGTCCCAGTTGATAGTAGCTGTCTTAGAGAAGCCAGTGCCGTCAGCCTGGTAGTTCTCCCAGAGTGTTACGTCCTCAGGCTCAGCCGGAGCTACGTAGTCGGGATCCTCACCGAATGCGAGAGTTGTTCCTTCAGTTGGGATGAGAGTCATGTAAAGCTTCTCTTCCTCATCCTTTGTGTAGCGGAGAGCCTTAACAGCGAAGTTTGTGCCCTGGAAGTTAGCTGTACCAGTGTATGTAGTGCGGCCCTTGTCGTCTGTACCCTTTACGAGGTCTGTAGACTCAACGTTCATCTCTGAGAAGGCGAGAGACATGCTGATAGTGTTGTCAGACATCTCCTTGAGAGTAACGGTAGCGTCGCCCATTGCGCTCGGAGTACCGTCAGCGAGTGAATAGAGCTGGTCGGCATACTGCTTCTCAAAGGTTACAGTTACCTCAGGCTCTGTCGGCTCTGTCCAATCCTTGTCAACTACCTTAACGTAGTTGTATGTAGCGTGTGAGAGGATGTTATTGCCCTCACCAGTGCCCATAACTACTGTTGACATAGCGAAGAGGTCTGCAAGCTGTGCTGCAGTGATTCGTGTTGTGCCGTCTACAATGAAGCCATTAGCCTTAGAGATCTCAACCTTGATAGGGTTGCCCTCGTCAAACTTGCCAGTGTTGATTGCACCTGCACCGAAGTAGCACTGGAGCTGCTTGTCATCAGAAGTGCGATACATGTGGAGGTTGCCAGCCCATGATGTGCCGTCAGTACCGAGGCCGATGATGTGCTCGCAGCCAGTTGTACAAGTAGCTGTGCTGATAGACATAACGATCTTCTGTGTATCCCAATCTACTGGGATGCTCCAGTTGAAGTTAGTGCCATCGCCTACGAAGTTAACCTTCTCGAAAGCTGCAGGCTTCTCGTCGCCGCCAGTAGAACCACCGCCAGTAGACTCGAAATCGTTAACGCCGAATTCAGCAGAGATAGTAGACTTGTAATAAGTTCCAATCTTTGCCGAGAATTTAGCGTATGCTTTTTCTGCATTGAACTTAGCAAAAAGAACGCCATCTGAAGCCTCTTTCAAGCCAAGAGCACAATTTTCTACTGATGCTGACAAGTTAGAAAGGTCGATAGTTGTAACACCATTCTCTGTGGTACCAGCAACATTGCTGAATGTGTATGTACGATAGTTGTCTGTGTAATTGCCATCAACATTGATGACATCCTTAAATGTCACATTAAATGTGTTGTCGCCATTGTCAGTGATTGTAAGAACAGCATCGTCCGACTCGGTGGAGGGCATACTTCCGAATGTAACGGTGCGATGTCCTGTGTAGTCGGTTGCAAACGCGGTAAGCGTCATCACTAACAAAGCAAGAAGAGATAAGATTTTTTCCTGACTTCGTCACTCAAAAAATACGTATTTCATAACTGGTTGATAA